>ERZ791905.664-NODE-664-length-30866-cov-7.771640_pt1 | contig 30866 bp, 30 predicted proteins | sample MGYA00510147_ERZ791905 | MGnify/ENA primary metagenome ERZ791905 (study PRJEB30046, sample SAMN00792084) | human gut metagenome | study: EMG produced TPA metagenomics assembly of the A metagenome-wide association study of gut microbiota in type 2...
GTTCTTCTTTTTTTACGCCTTATTTGAATGACAGTCTTGACAAAACGCTTCCGATGTGGACGGCTGGATGTTCTTCAAGTGGATATTCAAAACCTTCTGCGCCGTGATGATCGTAACGAACACATGGAATATTGTCATGGGAATTTTCGATGTCGGGCAGAGTGTTGTCAACCGAAGTGCCGGTGTTATCATCGGAGACACGGCGCTTGACGTGAATACCGTGATCGGCAACATTGAAGCAAGGCTTGAAACACTCGGCACGGGAGAATTGTTCGGGCTGTGGTTCCAGTCCATTTTCGTGGGACTGACCATGAACGCGCTTTCCATCTGCATTATGCTCGTCATTTACGGGCGCATGATCGAAGTGTATTTGACGACCTCTGTCGGACCGATCCCGCTTGCCACCATGACCAACCGCGATTGGGGGCATACCGGGCAGAACTATCTGAAATCATTGTTCGCACTTGCATTTCAGGCGTTTCTCATTATGGTCTGCGTGGGTATCTATTCCGTTCTTGTCCGCAATATCGGCACAACGGGAGATATCTCGGGCGCGATATGGGCTTGCATGGGATACACGGTGCTTTTGTGCTTTGCGCTGTTCAAGACGGGTTCGCTTTCAAAGTCCCTGTTCGGTGCGCATTAAAAGCAAAAGCCACCTCTATTGAGATGGCTCAGCCAGTTAGAGATATTCAGTTTTAGGGTCTGCCGGACTTATTCTTCGTAGGGTCATTCATGACATAAGTCTGACCAGACTTTTTGGTCGGAGGCATTGGCTCGCCTTTGACAACGGTAACCTCGTGATTGATCTTACCGCCACGAGGACCGACAACACCATACTGACCGGAAGCTGGGGCTTTCTGACCGGGTTTTAATCCCATAGCAATACTCCTTTCATTTTTAATATTTAGCGCTCGGTGTATTCAAGTGCTAAATTTATTATATCACTGTATGTTGTGAATGTCAATTATAAAGAAGTACAATATGTAGTATTATATTGGAGGTTTGATAATGGCGTATGTAACGATCCCGAAGGATTTGACGAAAGTAAAATCCAAAGTTCTGTTCGGGCTTACCAAACGACAACTTATTTGTTTCGGCGCGGCGGCACTCATCGGAGTACCGCTTTTCTTTTTGCTCAAAAGCGTTATCAATACGACCGCCGCGACGCTTTGCATGATCCTGGTCATGCTTCCTTTCTTTCTTCTCGCGATGTATGAACGGCACGGTCAGCCCCTGGAGGTGATCGCCGGTCATATCATCCGTTCAATGTTTACGAGAACGAAGGAAAGACCCTATCAGACAAACAATTTTTACGCTGCATTAGAGCGGCAGGCACAGACGGAAAAGGAGGTGATGGCTGTTGTTCGGAAAGCCAAAGCAAGAAACGGCGGCAAAGCCGAAGGTGAAACTCACCGCCGCCGAAAAGCGTGAGATCAAGCGGATTCTCGAAAAAGCGCAGGGCGACGGCTCGGGGTCCTCGAAAATCCGAAGGATTTTTGGGGTTCCCGGCGAAGCGAGAACGGCGCAGGATACGCTTCCGTTCCGGCAGATGTTCCCGGACGGGCTCTGTCGATTGGACGAAAAGACATTTTCGCGCTGCATTGAGTTTGAAGATGTGAATTATCAGCTTGCAAAGCCCGACGACCAGACTGCCGTATTTGAAGCACTCTGCGATATGTATAACGCCCATGACGCTTCTATCGGCATGGAACTTTCGCTTGTGAGCCGGCGCATGAACCGCGAGGACTTTGTAAAACGCATTGAGATCGCAGCGCAGGGCGACCACTTTGATCATATCCGCGAATGTTACACGCAAATGCTCCGTGCGCAGCTTGAACACGGCAACAACGGTCTTGTGAAAACGAAGTATCTCACGCTTACCATTGAGGCGAAGGATATCAAGGCGGCAAGGGCACGGTTTTCCCGCATTGTCGCGGACGCGCTCGGACATTTCAAGGTCATGGGCGCGCTGGCAAAGGAACTTTCGGGCAAAGAGTGGCTGGAAATGCTGCACGGCATTCTGCACCCGGACGGAGAACGGTTTTCGTTTGAATGGAGCTGGCTTGTTCCGTCCGGTCTTTCGGTGAAGGATTTTATCGCACCTTCTTCCTTCCGTTTCGGAGAGGCAAGGAAATTTTCGATGGCGGACAAATGCTGTTCCGCGTCGTTTCTGCAAATCAGCGCGCCGGAGATGGACGACCGCCTGCTCACCGAACTCTTGGATACCGACAGCGGCATTCTCGTCAGTCTCCATATCCGCAGTATGGACCAGACCGAGGCAATCAAGACGGTCAAGCGCAAAATCACCGATCTTGACAGTATGAAGATCGACGCGCAGAAAAAAGCGGTGCGTGAAGGGTTCGATATGGATATCATCCCGACCGACCTTGCGACCTACGCGGGCGAGGCGAAAAACATTCTCCGCGACCTGCAAAGCCGGAATGAGCGGATGTTTCTCATGACCTTCCTTGTCGTGAACTTTGCGGACAGCAAACAGAAGCTCGACAACGACCTTCTCCGCGCGGCAAGCGTGGCGCAGAAATATAACTGCTCCCTGGTACGGCTGGACTTTCAGCAAGAGGACGGTTTTGTTTCGGCTCTGCCGCTCGGTGCGAACCGTATCAAAATCCAAAGAGGACTGACGACTTCCTCCGTTGCGGTGTTCGTACCGTTCACGACGCAGGAGCTTTTTCACGGCGGCGAGGCACTGTATTATGGGGTCAATGCCGTTTCCGGCAATATGATCCTTGCCGACCGCAAAAAGCTGAAAACGCCGAACGGCATGATCCTTGGCACACCCGGCAGCGGAAAGAGCTTTTCGGCAAAACGCTCGATTCTCGGCGTGTTTCTGAATACAAAGGACGATATCCTCATTTGCGACCCGGAGGCGGAATATTTCCCGCTGGTGAACCGTCTGGAAGGACAGGTCATCAAGATATCCCCGACCAGTACGCAGTATGTGAATCCGATGGATATCAACCTCAATTACAGCGAGGACGACAATCCGCTTGCGCTGAAATCAGACTTCATTCTGTCTTTCTGCGAACTTGCGGCGGGAGGACGGAACGGCTTGGAGCCGGTGGAGAAAACGCTGATCGACCGCGCCGTGCGTGTCGTGTACCGACTGTATATCGCAAATCCGTGTCCCGAAAATATGCCGATATTGGAGGACCTGTATCAGGAGATCAAGCGTCAGCCCGAACCGGAGGCACAGCGCGTCGCTTCCGCATTGGAGCTGTATGTGTACGGCTCGCTCAATGTGTTCAACCATCGGACGAATGTGGATATCAACAACCGCCTTGTCTGCTTTGATATTAAGGAACTCGGCAAGCAGCTCAAAAGTCTCGGTATGCTCGTCATTCAGGATCAGGTGTGGAACCGCGTATCGCAAAACCGCGATATCGGGAAATCCACATGGTACTTCGTGGACGAATTTCACCTGCTTCTGCGCGGCGAGGTGGGCGCGTGGAGCGTGGAGATTTGGAAACGCTTCCGAAAATGGGGCGGTATCCCGACAGGGATCACGCAGAACATCAAAGACTTGCTTTCCTCTCCGGAGATCGAAAACATCTTTGAAAACAGCGATTTTGTGTATCTGCTCAATCAGGCAAGCGGCGACCGGAAGATACTTTGCGACCGACTGAACATCTCGGCACAGCAGGCGGCGCATATCTCAAGCGCGGGACCGGGGGAAGGGCTGATCTTCTTCGGCAACGTGATCCTGCCTTTCGTGGACAACTTCTCGAAAGATAACGAACTGTACGAAATTATGACAACCAAACTCGGTGAAACAGGAAAAGGAGAAAAAGAACATGAATAACGAAACCATCATTCTTTACGGCTTTATCAGACACCTTGCGTCTATGGCGGAAAAAGCGGAGACGGGCGAGGATATTGCCCGGCTGAAGGAAACCGCGGCGGCATTCGGCGCACAGGCGGAGCTTCTGCTTGACGGCGCGGATGAGTCCGAATATGAGGACTGCGGCGAGATGCCGGCTGACGACTTCATTGATACAATGTGGACGCTGATTGCAAAGAGCAAGGCGGTCACGGCAGAGATGGAGGCGCTGCTTGCGGAGTTTGACGGTGAGCTTGCGGCGCTTTGCGGTGAGGCAGATGAATGAGCTGACCCACGTGAGCCTGTTTTCCGGTATCGGAGGGCTTGACCTTGCGGCGGAGGCGGTGGGCTTTCGTACCGTCTGTCAATGCGAATGGGCGGATTATCCCTATTCCGTGCTTGAAAAGCATTGGCCGGAAGTGCCGCGCTTCCGCGACATTACAACTTTCACGAAGGAGGCATTTTTTGAAAAAACAGGACTTGAAACCGTTACCGTCATCTCCGGCGGATTCCCGTGTCAGCCCTTCTCGACTGCCGGGCGGCGACGGGGCTTTGCGGATGAACGCTACTTATGGCCGGAGATGTGCCGCGTTATTACCGAACTGCGGCCCACTTACGTGCTTGGGGAAAATGTTGCTGGCTTCATCAATATGGGGCTCGACAAAACGATCTTTGACCTGGCAAAAGCGGGATACGCTGTTCTCCCATTCGTATTTCCGGCTTGCGGCGTCGGCGCGTGGCATGAGCGCCAACGAACTTTTATCGTCGCGGCTGATGTTTCCCACGCCCCTTGCCTCCGACAAAAATACAGGCAAGGATGTGCGGAACCTGGATGTATTCCTGTCGGATGGCGGAGTGTTCCGCAAGAGGAACAAGAGCGGCGCAATCTGGAGTGTTCCGCTGTCGGCGGCGGTGTTCTATCTGACCCCGATGGCGTCGGACGGATTCCGCTCGACCTTGAAACCGACCGCATTCTCTCATGTGAAGAAGGACGGGAATCTCTCGGCACAGATGATAGCCCTGGAACAACCGATATCCGAAACGGCGGCACTGAACCCCGATTGGGTGGAATGGCTGATGGGATTCCCGAAGGGATGGACGGACGTATCCTTTGGGAACGCGAACCCGAAGGAATCCCCCGCATGACCGAGCGCATGGACGGGCGTGCGCTCCGTCTGAAAACGCTCGGCAACGCCGTTTGCCCTCCGCAGGCATACCCGATCTTCCGCTATATTGCCATGATCGAAAACGGGACCTGCGGCGAGCATTGCCCATACGGAAAGGACGGTGACTGTTCCTGAAAGAGTTGAAAGCGACCGACAAGGTTACGCAAAAGATGACCCGTGACGGTGCGGTGTCGGAGAGCCTTGCTACGGGCGAGGTGGAGCGTATCAGCAGCCGTGAGCCTGAAACGGAACTTGCCGCATCTCCCGAAGAATCGGCAAATGCGGCGCTCGATCTTGCCGCGCGTGCGGCGGAACACCGGGAAGCCAAACATACAAAGAAACAGGCGAAAGCGGACAAAAAGGCGGTACGGCAGGGGTCTGCTGTCCGTCGCCGTCCGTCCTCCCGTCTGCAATTTTCGGATGAGGAACACGCCGATCCCATGCTCAAAAAGCCGATCTCCCGTTCCGACCGCGCGGCGGATAAGCTGGATGCGGCGAAAAACGCGATCCCGAAAAAGCGCGTACTCCGCAAAGAGCGCACTTTCGACGAGGCAACCGGCAAAGGCAAAACAAGACTGCATTTTGAGGAAACGGAGAAAAAGACGAACAGCAAGCTGCACCACAATCCGCTCTCCCGTCCCATGCAGGAGTTGAAAGCAACGGCGCACAGCAAGATACGGCAGGTGGAACATGAAAATGTCGGCGTGGAGGCAGGACACCGCGGTGAACTCATAACCGAGCGCGGCGTGAGCTATGCCGGCAGCCGTGTCCGTGCGGCGATCCGTCACCGAAAGACAAAGCCATGGCGCGACGCGGTGAAGGCGGAAAAGGCGTCAATCAAGGCGAACGCGGAGTATCTTTATCAAAAGGCACTCCATGACGATCCGGCACTTGCCGCCTCCAACCCGGTCTCCCGTTTCATGCAGAAGCAGCGGATCAAGCGGAATTACGCAAAAGAGCTACGCAAAACCGAAAAGCGCACGAAAAACACGGCACAGTCCGCAAAGAGCGCGGCGAAACGGACGAAGGAAGCCGTAAAAGAAACGGCGTCTTTTGTCAAGCGGCATTGGAAGGTCATTCTCATTGTCGCGGGGATCGCTATGGTCATTATGCTGCTCATCGGCGGCGTTTCTTCCTGTTCCATGATGTTCGGCTCTGGTTCGGGAACGATGATGGGGTCTTCCTATCTCTCGGAGGACAAGGATATTTATGCGGCGGAAAATGCCTATCTCGCAATGGAAGCAGGCACGCAGAATGTCCTTGATAATGTTTCGGCGTACTATCCCGGATACGACGAATACGAGGTGTCGGCGGACGAAATCGGACATGATCCGTATGTGCTCATTTCCATTCTGTCGGCAATGCACGAAGGGGTATTCACCTACGACGAGATAAGGGACGAGCTTGCCGCGCTGTTTGAAAAGCAGTACACACTTGCGACAGAGGTTATCACCGAAACGCGATACAGAACCGAAACGCGGGAAGGTACCCGATCTTACACTGATCCCGAAACGGGAGAAACGGTTACGGAAACTTATACTTATGAAGTTGAAGTGCCGTACAGCTATTACATTCTCCGCGTTTCACTCACAAATAAAGGGCTTGAAAGCCTTGCGGCGCAGGTGCTTGACAGCGAACAGTTAGAGCTTTTCGCCACTTATATGGCAACGCTCGGAAACCGGGAGGATCTGTTTCCCGATTCCGAATACAACAAATCACGATAAAACGGAGGTATTTTTTATATGGCAACAGCAGATAAAATCCGCAATGACATTGCGAAAATCAAGGAAAAAATCACGGAGCTGCAGAAACGACAGCGCACGCTGGAAAGTCAGCTTTCGGAGGAAGAAAATCTCGAAATCGTCCGCATGGTGAAAGCCGTGAAGATGGATAACAAGGAACTGACCGCGTTCCTGAAAGCCTATGCAAGCGGTTTGATCGTCCTGCCGGACAACATGACGGCAGACGATGAAAACAATGAAACGGAGGACGCGGACGATGAAGCGTAAAGGAATCTGCCGCCTGTGGGCGCTCCTTCTGACGGCGGTACTTTGTATAACCGCTTTTTCCGTCACCGCATTTGCGTGTGAGAACCCGGAGAACGGAGATTTTGACGCTCCTGCCGAAGAAACGGAGGCAGAAGTGCCGACGCTGCCGGAGGACTTTCAATCCGTCATCGGCAATATTGATCTGGAAGGGCTTGATCTTTCCGCTATCCGTGACGCTATCCTGTCTCTGCTCGGCGGCGCGGGAGATACGCCGGAGACGTCCGAACCGCCGCTCACGCCGGACGGCAACCTGACGCTGATCGACGATATCGGAAGCGATAGAACAGGCGGCAAACAGTTCATCACGGTGCAGACGAAAAACGGAAATGTATTTTATATCATCATCGACCGTGACGATGAGGGCGAATATACCGTGCATTTTCTGAATCAGGTGGATGAAGCCGACCTCTTGGCTCTCATTAAGGACAGTGACACCGACACAGAACCTGCCGCCTGCACCTGTACCGAAAAATGCTCTGTTGGTGCTATCAACACGGCGTGTCCCGTGTGCCTTGTGAAAATCAGCGAATGCGCGGGTGCAGAGAAGCAGCCAGATGAAACGACCGCACCTGATAAAACCGACGATACGGAAAATCCCGATAACGAAAAGAAAAGTAGCAGTGCGCTTATTCCCGTATTGGTGCTGATTCTTGCCGCGGGCGGCGGCGCGGCGATCTACTTCTTTGTTGTGAAGCCGAAAATGGGTAAATCAAAGCGTATCCCTTCCGAGATCGACGATTTTGACCTGGAGGACGAAGAATATCTGAATGAAGATGAGCCGAATGACACGGGTGAAACGGAGGACGGTGAATGAAACTGATTATCGCAGAAAAGCCGAGTGTGGCAAAATCCATTGCCGCCGCGCTCGGTATCAAAACGGTCGGAAACGGTTATTTTCAGAACGACGAATATCTTGTGTCGTGGTGCATTGGGCATTTGGTTTGTCCGACGGACGCGGCGGGTTACAATGAAGATTTCAAGAAATGGCGGTATGACGATCTTCCGATCCTGCCCGAACCGTTCCGCTATGTGATCGCGCCCGAAAAGGACGCGGCATTTGAAAATCTCCGTGCGCTCATGAACCGCGCGGATGTGGATACGGTGATAAATGCCTGTGATGCGGGGCGCGAAGGCGAGTTGATCTTCCGTTTGGTCTATGAAATGGCAGCGTGTAAAAAGCCGCTTCTGCGCCTTTGGATATCCTCAATGGAGGACAGCGCAATTCGCGAGGGAATGAAAAGCCTCCGTCCGGGAGAAGAATATGAGGCGTTGTACCGTTCCGCGCTTTGCCGTCAAAAGGCGGATTGGCTTGTCGGGATCAACGCAACGCGCCTGTTTTCGGTTCTATATCACCGCACGCTGAATGTTGGGCGCGTGCAGACGCCGACGCTTGCCATGCTCTGTGAGCGTGAAACAAAGATCGCCATGTTCCGCAAAGAGAAATATCATCATGTGCGCCTGAATGTTGGCGGCACGGAGGCTCTTTCAGAAAAGATCATCTCCCCGGAGGATGCGCAGAAGCTGAAAGCCAAATGCGACGGAAAGAGCGCAAGGTGCCTTTCTGTCACGCACGAGCAGAAGAAGGAATTACCGCCGAAACTCTATGACCTGACGACTTTACAGCGCGAGGCGAACCGCATTTTCGGCTACACGGCAAAGCAGACGCTTGAGTATGCGCAAAGCCTTTATGAAAAGAAGCTCCTGACCTATCCCCGAACCGACAGCCGTTATCTTACTTCTGACATGGCGGAAACGGCGGTCTGCGTCCTTCACCTTGCGACGAAGCTGCCGCCCTTTGACGGCTGCCGCGATTTCTTCCCGGAAGTCAGCGGCATGATTTCCGACAAGGATGTGACCGACCATCATGCCATTATTCCGACAATGGAGATAGAAAAAGCGGATATCGGCGGGCTGCCCGTGGGTGAGCGTAACCTGCTTCTTCTCGTATGCTGCAAGCTGCTGTGCGCCTCTGCGGAGCCGTATGTTTATGAAACGGTAACGGCAACTTTTGAGTGCGCGGGCAACACTTTCACGGCAAAAGGCAAACATATTCTTTCCGAAGGCTGGTGTGAGATCGAACGGCTTTTCCGCTCGTCTCTCAAAGAAAAGCCGGAGGACAGCGGCAACACCGACCTGCCGCTTTTCACCGAAGGACAAACCATTGAGGGTGTAACGGCGGATATCACCGAACATTACACGCAACAGCCGAAACCGTTTACGGAAGATACGCTTCTGTTCGCTATGGAGAGTGCCGGAAGTGCGGATATGCCGGATGAGGCGGAGAGAAAAGGGCTCGGCACGCCGGCAACGCGCGCGGCGATCATTGAAAAGCTGGTATCAGCCGGATTTGTGGAGCGCATAGGCAAAAATCTGATTCCGACAAAGGCAGGGCTGAACCTTGTCACCGTCCTCCCCGAACCGCTCACCTCTCCCATGCTGACGGCAGAATGGGAGCAGAAGCTGACCGATATCGCAAAGGGCGGCGACGCGGACGCTTTTCTGAACGGTATCCGCGCTATGGTAGAAGATATCGTTTCGACCTACTCCCATATTTCGGAGGAAGGGCAAAAACTGTTCGCGCCCGAAAAAGAAACAGTCGGCAGCTGTCCCCGCTGCGGCAAACCCGTGTACGAGGGCAAGAAGAATTTCGCGTGTTCCGACCGTTCCTGTTCGTTTGTCCTATGGAAAAATGACCGTTTTTGGACTTCCCGCAAAAAGGAACTCACTAAAAAGATGGCGGTCGATCTGCTTACGAAAGGCAGAACGGCCGTCAAGGGGCTGTGGTCGGAAAAGCGCGGTGAGGCATATGACGCCACGGTCATTCTTGACGATACGGGCGGCAAGTACATCAATTTCAAGCTGGAATTTCCGAAAAGAAAGGAAGGTACGCATGGCAGAAAATAAGGCAGTGGAAAGTTTACCCGAAGTGAGGGCGGCAATCGTCGCCCTTTCTCCCGAAGATAAGGAATTGCTTGCGGCGGTGCAGGATTCACCGTTCAAGCTGACCGAGGCGGAGCAGTTTTGCGAGTTTGCCGCAAATACGGATTATTTCGTATTGGAGCCGAATATCCGTGATCTGAACGACCTGGGGCTGCGTTTCATCGCGCAGCATACGGATATTCTTTACCCGCCCGAGCTTTTGAGTGCCATTGATCCCGTTCCTTTTGGGCAGTACGCCGCGAAGGAGGAACAGGGGTATTTCACCGAACACGGGTACATCTCGCTTTCCGGCGACGAGTGGCAGCATGAAAAATCCGCGGAACGCATGGATGGCGACCGAAAACCGACGATCCGTGAACGGTTGGAACAGAGCAAAAAGGAATACCCTGCAAAGCCGCATCATTCGGCAAAAAGCAAAGATGTACAGGAACTTTAAGGAGGTAAGCAAATGCCGCTTTATGAATACGACAAGGATTATCCCTTTGCCGCGTTTGTGACCAATCTCGGCAAATACAACGAGGGTGAGCTTGTGGGCGAATGGGTCAAATTCCCGACAACCGTCGACGAGATGAAAGCCGTATTTGACCGTATCGGGATCGGGCAGAAGGACGATTTCGGCTGTCCTTATGAGGAATGGTTCATAACCGATTATGACTGTTATGTGGACGGTCTTTATGATAAGCTCGGCGAGTATGTAAATTTAGACGAGCTGAATTATCTTGCGTCAAAGCTCGATAATATGGACAAGTATGAATATAATCAGTTTTGCGCCGCTATGGAAATGGGCGATCATACGGGCAGCTTGCAGGATATCATCAACCTGACCGAAAACCTTGATTGCTACGATGTGTACCCCGATATTGAAGATCATGAGGATTTGGGACGGTACTACATAGAGGAACTTGACGCCATGCAGGTGCCGGAGCATTTGAAGGACTATATCGACTATGAGGCATATGGGCGTGATATCGCCATTGAAGAAGGTGGAAATTTCACCGAATTCGGATATGTGCGCGATACGGGCAATCGCTTTTACGAGGAATACGACGGAAACCCGGAGAATATCCCGGAGGAATACCGTGTGAAAGCCTTTGAGCAGGACGAAGAAAAGCTGTCCGAGGCTGACCGTGTGGATATGGCGACCGACATTGCCTATGACCTTGACGATTTCTTCCGTCAGCACGATCCGCAGTACGCGGCGCAGCGTCCCGAACCGCAGGAGCAGAAGGAGTTGATCGCCGATCTGCTCTTGGAGGGCAAAATCGCCGTCCTCCGTGAAATGCTGGAGCAGTTGGCGGAGGTCGGCGACGATATTCTACCCGGCAGGATTTCCGAGTTTGAGCTTGAAACGGGATATGAGCCGACCCAGGACAATTCGCTTTCGGAGGATCGTGCAAGGTTTTATGAGCGACCCGAACAGCCGGACGATCATCTGACAGGCGAAAGGGTGCAGACGCCGCGCGGCAGTTTTTCGCTGACCGACCTGACAAAAGAGCAAATGCAGGCGGCGGGTTACGGTGTTCACCATGAATCCGACGACCGCAAATATCTCATCATGGGAAACGGCACGCGTGCCTTTGCCGTTCTCCGCGAACCGGAGCACGAAAAGGAGAATCCATTGAAAAATGCGGAAATGAGCATGGAGGACGATTACGGCATGATCGACGGGATTATCAACAACGGCAGCCGTGAGGAAACAAAAGAAAAGCCGTCCATCCGTGAACGGCTTGCCGAGGCAAAACGGGAATGCGCCGATCACGCACCGTCCGAAAAGGCGCGTGAGGGCAGAAGCACCCCCGAACATAACGACCGATGAGTCGAAGCAAAAAATGGCGGCTGGAATGGTCGTTCTTCATCGGGGAAAACGGCAGGCGGCAGTATAATGCTGTTTGCCGCAAGTGTGTTCACGGCTGCAAACAGAGCTTTCGGGCAATTCTCATCACCTGTCCGCGCTATCTTTCCGTGCGGTCAAAAAAACGTGAGGATAAGGGTTCAAAAATGAGCGAATAGGACGCTGAGATCGGTTTTTGCGGTATGGGCAGTAGGATTTCTTTTATAAGAATTTCCGCTGTCTGTATGGTCGGGAAAATGAGATAATCGACACTTTCAAAATACAAAGGGAGCGCAGCCTTCGGTTTGTCCGAGGGCTAAGCTCCCGATTTTTTATTTGTCCTGGATTGATTTTATAAAAGAAACTCCGTATTTTTTGATATTTTTCCAATCGTCTTTTAACTCACTTTGTGGGAGAGCTTCAAACACAAATAGCCAATTCCTTCCGAAGTCATCTTCGTTATTGCTTAATTTACGAGCATGATCCTTCAGTTCTTTTTCAGCTATTTTGTTTTTTTGCATACGGTAATATACCAGTGAAAATAGTTTATATAAGCAAGAATCACTATTAACAACCTCGGCGGTATCAAGTGCTGGAATGCTAAACTTATATTTGATTGAAAAATAAATTGCATAGCAAACAGCTTCGAAATTTTTTGCTTGGTACCCGAGTTCATAGATTTTTTGAGTTAGTTTTTCAATGCTATCTTTCTGAACGCTAAATGGCAAAAAGACATATTCCTCCAACAAAGGAATGAGATACGGATAAATCAAACACAAGTGAAAAATAGTCTTAACACAATATTCTTGTGCATTAGGTGTCAGTTTTTGACCTCCAAGTACCTTAATTGCGTAATTCAGTATCGCGGAATTATCCTTATTTGCTTGCATAAGTTCAATTGATGAGTCGAGATATGCACGTACACCGATAAAATCAATTTGGCCGTTGCGTTGCATTAGAGATATTGAATTGATTTTTCTAACCCATTGCTCGACAGAAGCAACCGGAAGTTTTAGTATTTCTGTTTTTTTGAAATTTAATGAAAAGTCGTATTCGCGAAGGGCCTGCCCCAACTCGACTAAAAAGCGTTGACCATCTTCATATGACCTTACATAACATGTAAAATCATCAATGCATCTTGTATACCTCCATCCTTTTTCGTACATTTGTTTATCGATATTAACAAGAATAATTTCTGATAAAAGATTTGAAGCATGCGGACCTATCAATAGTCCATGCGTTTCACCATTTTTGCAATTTTGAGTATAGTGGTCTATTTGATTGTACCATTCATTTTTGAATTTGTTTCCGCTATTTGCTTTTGCAGTCGCTTTTCCAACCAAAGCCCAGGGAACTGAATGAGTATAAATGCTGGGAAAACAGGTGGAAATATCAGCTTTAACTAAGTATGTACTTCCAATTAAAAGGTCTGGTTCAGGCGTTTCATCCTCCTTCCAATTTGAATAAGACATTGAAAATAATGCGTCTTTTTGTTTGAGCTTTCTAATATGAATTCTGCTAATTACATAGTCTTGATCTTGAGTTTTGTTAGCAAAGTGATTTTTGATATTTTCCCAACTGTTAGAGAGACACTTGCATAATTGTTGATAGGACATAGGGTTTGGAATGCCGAGCACTCGAGGGATATTGATATTACGCATGCTTTCGAAAGTTATAAACTGTCTCCATTTATCAGAAAAATGGGGCGTTTCTTTTTTACAATACTCAAAGAAACTTTCGGAACTCAAAATCGGAGGTATTTTTTCTGAAAAAAGACCATGAGCTAAAAGCCCTTCATACAAGTCATCAGCCAAAATTTCGGTTGTATAATCGGCATAAGTTTTACTCATAGATACCCCCTGATTTTGGATCGTTAGCAAGTTTAGGTCAGCAGAGCATCTGCCAGAAAATTAGCGCCCTAGTCCATATAGAATTGCAGATGGACATAATAAAGGTAGCAATTATGTTTGTAATTTTAGTTTTCATAGATAGTTTCCTCCTTGTAATTTGAATTTTACTTTTGATAAAATCATTCAGTATTCCAAGTAGAATATATAGTACTATGAGCCCTAAAACTATGGCATTATAGCTCTGTAACCCCTGCTCTGCAGGCCTAAACTGACTAAACATAATAATTATACCACAAAAATGTGGATAAATCAACCATGCTATACTACATGTAAATCTCATTTTTTTGATTTTGAAATAACAGCCTATACACCGTCAGCGGCACATACCAAGCTGCAACGATCAACCGCCATATAAGGACGATCCCCCTATGACCGCGCCGAGCAGGATGTTTAATGCAAACACGGCGATACTCCCGCCGAAAGAGCGACCGCTCGGTATGATCCAGAGAAACATCCGATGGATTCCGAACGGCAGTCCGCACAGAAGCCACAGCATAAAATAGTCCGTGCCCCCATCCTTTGTGCAGGCAGATTTGAAAATGAAAAACAATATTGCCGCGGCAGCGACGGGCAAAAGCGTTTTCTTTATAAACGCTGTCAGGGATTCTTTCCGTGCCATAATAACCTCCTATTCAAGCTGCTTGCGCTTTTCCTGTTCTTGTTCTTTCGGAACAGACAGCAGCGCGTCCACATTCTGTCTGACGGTCTCGTATCCCTGCGCTTCGGTGCGTGCCGTTTTGTATTCCGCAAGAAGCGTTTCTTTTTTTGAAGCAAGTGCAGTAAGTTCAGCGTTCAGCTTTTCCGATGACGGCAGAGGAACGGCATTCAGCCGTTTCAGCTCTCGTGCGGTAGCTTCAAAGAGAATGATCTCACTTTCGTGACCGCGCGTGAATTTCTCTTTATCGCCCGAATGTCTGTATTGCTCGTAAATCGGTTTCAGTTTCCGATAGGTTGAAGCGTGCTTCATCACAAGTGCAAGATCGGCTTGCCGCGCTTCGATTGCCTTGATCTCGGCGTGTACGCGATTCCGGTTGTCGGTTATGACAGAGAGCTTTTCCGTGAGCTGCGCATAGCTGTCTATCCCATGTTCAGTCAGAAAGTTCATAGTCCTTGCTGCCTGTTTCAGGTTGTTCAGTTTTGCCCAATGTGTGAATCCCGCGCTCTGCTGCGCGTTGAGATTGTTCTGAATGTCAATGAGCAGGCTGATCCGACTGTCACGATGTTTCGGCTGACGGGAAGGACGTGAGCCTCCGGCGATCCGCGCGGTAATGGCTTCCTCCGTGTAGTCGATCCCCAGCGTTTTCATACGGGCGAACCGTTCCTGATCGGAAGCACGGCAGGATATGAATTTTCCGCGCTTGATTTCGTATCCTTCGTGTTCCAAACGGGCAAGCAGTTCTTCAAAATCGGAGCAGGACGGAATGAGCCGGTCAATCGCCGCTTTCAGCTTTGCCTTATAGCTCGTGCCATTCCGCTCGGCTTGATGTTCTGTATAGCTTTTGCCTTTGTCCTGTCTCGGAACAACGACAGACAGACCGTGTTCCTTGCACAGTCGATCGGAGGCGCGGCGGATTTCGTGATAGCTCCGTTTGTTGGAATGATAGTGCTTGTGATCCGCAAAGCTGACCGCGTTAAAAATCAGGTGGTTATGAACGTGATCCTTGTCAATATGAGTTGTCAGGACAAACTCATATTTGCTGCCCAGGATTTCTTTTGCAAGCTGCATACCGATCTCATGCGCTTCTTCCGGTGATACTTCACCCGGTTCAAACGCCTGTATCAGGTGACGGCCCAGATTCGTACCTTTGTCGATGGCATGGCAGCGCGTCCAGGCAAATTCAATGTCGGCGGTCTCGGCTGCGCAGCCATAGGCGGAGACGAGCAGTTTACCGTCCGTTTTATCGGGATTGCAGATATAGTCAATCGCCGCTTTCAGCGTTGATTTAATAGGATGCGTCTTTGTAACTGCCATATCTGATCCAGCCTTTCCCGTATCTCGTCCATATCGGCCTGATATGCGGGACCTCCAGCGTTGAGCTTCTTTGCGATCTGATTGATATTGCGGCCAATGAAGAAAAGGGTCTTGTTCATCTCTTTCAGGTTCGACATATCCGTGTAGATGATATATCCGTCAATCGCCACCTTGCGCAGATACGCGCCGTACCTCTGCGTCGGCAGCAGCTTCATCTTCTCGTCAATGAGGCGTTTTTCTTCCTCCGTGACCCAAAATTTCATCTGTATGTTCCGTTTTCGGTTCGCCATAGAACCCCTCCGTTCTTCATAAGGGTTTGGGATTATCCCAACAAGCAAAAATCAGCAAGTGGGTACTCACTTGCTGTGCTTGCTATCGTAACTCTCTCGCACCTTCTCGCTTTACCCTTACTACACTTCGGAAGGGGTAAAATGGCTGATTTTTCGCAAAAAGGAGGATAAAAAAGAAAGACACAACAGACTTTGAAAATCTGCAGCGTCATATTTGGTCAAAGGCGGTGATCCGTATGAAAACACCAATGATGCACGCCGTTTCTTGCGCACATGGTGCATCGCTTCCGACATAAAGGGCGTCACCTCAAGTGCAGAGACAACTCAAAACAGATTTCTGCATGCTTCACGGTGTCGTTTCCCGATCTTGCGGACGTGGTTGGCTGTGTGATATCCGCCATCTGTGCGGCATTGCTGATTTTGAATACGTAGTTGTCGGCGGCATGCTTTAGCGCTTTGGCAAAAGAAATTGTAAATGTCGCACATAAAATGCTATGTAGCAGCACGATTTATTGTGTATTATTTGTGCATCATTACGATTTTACAACAGTTGAAGCCTTTCGAATTGACAAAATATTGCGTAAATGTTATACTTAATCTAGAAATAGTTTAGAAATATTTATAAGTAGATATGTCTCAAAAACGTAAGTGCGAATTGCATTTTTCCACCTAAGACTTCAAAATCTGCACATACATTTGCTCTTTCTCGTTGAAAGCTTGAACGCTTTTTCCAAGCATGAAATAAGAGAATTTGACTGGAAATATTCATTTTGCTATATAGAAACCTCTAGTTGTTTCTGTTGCCGTATAATAACTACTGTAATATGCATCGTTTGATATCAAATGATGCTTTTGCAATACAGTCGTATAACACAAAGATTTAAGAGCATTTTAGTTTATTGGAGAGGAGGTTGAGAAAATGAAATACATGAAACCACAAGTCGCAATATACGATGAAGAAGTTATGCAAGAACTTGAAGCCGCAGCTGGTTCTACCTGCAACTGCACATCAAGTGGTTCTAAGGTATGTTACTCACCGACATACTAAATAGAATCTGATTGCGATTGCGAAATTGATTTTGCTAGATACGATGCATATTACAGTTCCGGTTTATTTTAGAGGAAAGGAAGTTCAGTAATGGCATTACATACAATAGGTAATTTTATTTTTGATTCACACAATTTATTACTATACGATGCAACGATTAATAGAGAGAAATTGGATGGGTTTGTTCAATCCCCGGAATTTGATAAGGTATATAATGATGCACGCATTACACTAAGTAAACTAAATAGTGAAGATCTGAAAATGAACAAAATAGCAATTAATATGCTTGGAATAATACCAACATATAATTGTAATTTGCGTTGTACCTACTGCGGATATTCATCTAAAGAGAATGATAAAAATATACTAGATATAAATAAAGTTAAATTGTTTGTTAGAGATATAATTAAGAAAAGAACGATTAAGAAATTAATATATCGAACCGATGAACCGTTACAAGTAACTATTACTGGTGGAGGCGAGCCAACATATGATTGGGAGCTTCTTCAACAAATAATGGAGTTTTTAAAAAATGAATGTACTATAAACAACATACCACTATTCTGTCAAATAACAACAAATGGAGTTCTGTGCGAAGAAAAAATAGAGTTTCTTTCAAAACATTTTCAACATGTCATGGTTTCATATGATGGACTTCCGAGTTTGCAGGATAACAACAGGCGAAGCAATCATGGTGACAAAACCAATAATATAGTGGAAAATAGTATTAGGCAATTAGCAAAAAACAATGTGCCAGTAACAATCCGCTCGACTATATGGCAAAAAGACTATGATAGAATGAGGGAAATGTATCAACATATTTTCTCGCTTATACCATATGAAAGTAATGCAAAATGGAGTATTTATCCAACATTATATGAAGGGCGTGCAGTAAATAGAATAAATGAACAAGAGCATAATCCATATAAGAATTTTATATCAAATTACGTAGAATTGTGTAAAGTTATCATGAAAGAGAAGGGCGTTTGTGGGCTCAGGAAAATTGAAGTGCCTCTTTTTTCGAATGAAACATATGGTATATATTGTGGGGCACATATGATTAATCACCCATGGCTAATCCCAGACGGATCAATCACAACATGCATTGAATCAAAAGATAATCAAACAAAAATTGGTGAAGTTGGTCCCACTGGCATTGTCTATTACAAAAAATACAGTGATCCGCTTTTAGAAATAACAAAGCAAAAACAGGATGAATGCAGGAACTGCATTGCATATCACTTTTGCCGTGGTGGTTGCCCCATTTGGCACCTAAGGACGGAGAATATAAGAAATGAACCGCTTGAATGTGGATTAATCAAGGAATATTGGCTTTATGTAATTAAGTCAGCCGTAAAAGGAGAATATTGCTTTGGGTGGGAATTGAAGAAGTTGAATACGGATTGTAAGGATAAACATATCTTTAAGCTTTTCAAGAACAAGGAGAATCAATAATGAAACTGAATAAATTTGATATAAAACTTTCATCATATTCATCCGAGAAATTAAACGATGAATTAGTGATATATGTAGAAGAAAATAAAGTTATTTGTGTTTTGAATCAATCGGCTATTACTATTTTAGATGAAATTAAGAGATGTTTTGAATCTAATGTGGATTGCAATTCTAATGGTATTGCGAGAGTCATTCTTCAACAATTTGATGTTGAAAATGTAACTTTTGAGAATATTGTTCGCGATGTCGATGAGACAATTGAATTACTGCTAAAAGCTTCAGTTATTAGATTTATTGAAAAGAGTAAAGAAAGCAGCATTGCTGAAATGAAATTTTGAAGCCAGCGTTATGTGTTAGGTTTATGTGTAGTCGCATGAGTGAGGATTCAATGAGAAGGTTTTTTAGAAAAGTTTTTGATAATATAATTTGCGTTTCGGTGGACAGTAAAGTATATAACTATGATCCAACTATGTTTGAGGCGCTTTTTCGAACATACGAATCACACCCGATATTAGGAACTCGGAGTCTAATTGATTATTATGTTGTTTCTGAGTATAAGGAACTTACGACTAAAAATTACACATATTATTCCGAATGTAATTTTGAGAATCCTAATTGGAGATTTCGTTTAATAAAAGATCTGGAAATATTTTACGCAAAAGTGTTGGATTCCATTGTTGTGCACGGGTCATGTATTAGATATTTGGAAAAAAACATTCTCTTGCTGGGAGCAAGAAGATCAGGTAAAACAACTTTGACGCATTACTTATCTATTAAAAAAAATGGCACATATATAGATGATGATTGTGTATATATTAACGAAAAATTAACCATAGGTTTTGCGATGCCACTCCCCATACGGGATTCAACCATTTCCAATGATAACTCTTTCTTTATCGCACATACAGTAGATACTGATGGATTTGACAGAACTCTTTTTTTACCGCCTCGATATCTCAGCTGTGTCTCCAAAATTGATGCCATAATTTTTCCTATGTACAATAACGACGAAAAAAATGAAATCAGGCAAGTGAATGAAGATGAAGCCTTCAAGAAAATTTTGTCTAATATTAGGTCGCATAACAACATGATTAACTTATTTAATACATGTAAACAACTTATTCGGGGATGCTCGTGTTTTGAATTACAACATACAAATAGCGAAAATGCGTGTGCGATGATCGAAAAGGAGGTTTGTAATGAAACGCTTGAAAAAGAATATAAATAACATAATGTGGTTATGCAAACCGTATTGGAAGTATGATAGAGCATACTTCATTTTGTACATTCTCACTTCGTTTGTTTTTTTTCCGTTCGGTGATATCATATACATATATTTACCGGAGCGAGTAGTGGATTTGTTGATGCAGGGAAAATCGCTCAGCTATATGGTGATTTTTGTATCAATAGCGTGTTGTGTATCTTTCCTGACGCATATGTTCCCGAGCTTTTTTTATCCTTCTTTTCAGAAAAAACAGGCCAGAATTAATCAACTCGTGAACAAAGAAATCTATGAGAAAGGACTGGCTACAGACTATAAGTTTATTGATAACCCCGAGTATTATAACAAGTTTTCATGGGCAATTAACGAATATTCGAACCAGATCAATTCTGCCCGCGAATTCATAAGTAGATTTTGTCAATACTTTTTTTCCATTTCTGTATTGTTGACGATCATTGCAACCATTGGACCATGGATATTGCTGATTGAATGTGTACAACTGATTTTGCAAGCCTTTTTTAATTCATACAGTCAAAAGCTTTCGATTAGTCAGAAAAACGAGATGCTGCCGATAGACCGAAAAATGAGGTATCTTCATCGGGTGTTTTACTTAAAGCAGTATGCGGCAGACTTAAAAACGACGTCACTTTCAACTAAACTGTTTCATGAATATGCGCAAAACGGCAAAGCAAAAGTTGATGTTACATACAAATATGCGAAAAAAATATTATTTATAGGGTTAATCAGAGAAGCTGTTTTAGCCATTACAGAGTTTGTGATTATCATTTACCTTGTCAGTAGTATTATCAATGGCAGAATCCCAGAAATCGGTTTGTATATAACAATGATACTTGCTTTCTATCGTTTGGATTCAAAGTTGAGCGAGTTTATAACATTGCTGTCAAACGCGCAGGGGCTGTCGCTGAATGCCGAGAAAATCAAAGAATTTTTTGAAATGCAGTCTGAAATCGAGTCTGCCGATGAAGACAAGACAATTCATCCTGCTGACGGACCGTTTTCTGTTTCTATAAAAAATCTGGATTTTTCTTATGAAAACTCAAATTTCCGACTGTCGAAAGTGAATCTCGATATAAGAGCAGGAGAAAAAATTGCGATTGTCGGCGCAAATGGCGTGGGAAAGACAACGCTTGTGAAACTACTCTTGAGATTGTACGATGTAAATAATGGAGATATACTGTATAACGGGATTTCAATAAAGAAGTACGATCCGGTTGAGTTGCGGAGAAAAATCGGTGTTGCGTTTCAAGATACAAATGTGTATGCCTTATCTTTTATTGACAATTTAACTTTGTATGATGAATATTCAAGAGAGCAGATAAATGAAATCGTCAAAAAGATGGAACTGAACAGTATTCTTGAAAAAGGGAATGGCACAATAGATGTTGAGATGACGCGTGAATTTAATGAAAAAGGGGTCATGGTATCAGGCGGAGAAGCACAAAAAATAGCACTTTCACGCGTTATTTCGGGAGAATTCGGTCTATTGGTTCTGGATGAACCTTCATCTGCATTGGACCCGATTACAGAATATAACATTATGAAGTTGATTATGAGTGCGGCAAACCTGACGACTACTATAATCGTTGCACATCGACTCTCAACTGTACGTGATGCAGACCGAATCGTTGTCATTGATGACGGCGGTGTTGTCGAAGCAGGTTCGCATGATGCGTTAATGTCTATGAAGGGTAAGTACTTCGAAATGTTCACAAAGCAAGCTGAGAATTATGTGAAATAGGAGACGAATCGCCATGAATAAGCAAATCATTACAGTTAAGGGGAATAGTATGTACCCTGCTGTTCTGCCAAATGATAAAGTTTTTATCTCAAGGAAAAATGATTACGATGCGGGAGCAATTCTTGTATATGTTTACCGTTCTGAACAATATCTAATTCACAGGCTTTTACGTTGCATAAATAATCGCTATTATTGTAAAGGTGATAACTCATTTAGACTGGAAGAAGTTGAGAAGCAGGATATATTAGGGCAGGTTGAGTTTATTTTGCGAAATAATCATATTATCATACCTAAATATGTAACTCCTGAATTTATCCAGCATTCTTTCAAAATTGGGATTGAATTTCTGTGCAATGGATTCAATAGAGATAATATACAGAATTCTGATATATACATTAAGTACAAGCATCTTTATTTAGGGGATGATATCAATGTTGTTAGATGAAAGCATTTGTAAAATACGATTTAAATATCTATGCAATTTTTTTTGTGATATTAAAACTTACCCATATGCCATTGTTAAGGGGGAAGCATTGTCAATGTTAGCGTACAAGCAACCTTCCGCTCGCCATCTTGGAGATATAGATATTTTGTCAACGAGCAAAAAGCTGAACGCATTGACTGACATCTTGAAGAAATTTCGATTTTCCCCTATCACATCTTCGCGGGAAGAACATGTTATGATGTTATCAACTTCACATCAAATCAAGCCATGGATAAGAGATATATCACCTTGGGGAAAAATTGAAGTGGACCTCAATTTTGATATCTTTTGGGGCGAATACGAAGGCAAGCGAATAGACATTGAGGAGTTTCTGTCAGACACAATAGAAATGGAGATTTACGGCGTCAAAGTAAAAACTTTGCCCCCAATAAAGGCGATGATTCAGCTTGTCCTCCACCATTACAAAGACATGAACTCTCTTTTTCTGCTTGCAACGAGAAAAAGCATCAGGTACGATATGTTCAAGGATGTATATTACTTATTAAAAAACAATCTTGATGCGATATCTTTAGACAATCTGCATGCCCTGAGTGCCGAATATGAGATAATCCCATATGTGTTTTATGTCTTATACTATACAGGCCAGATATTTGATGACGATGTGTTAAAACAGTACATAGAGGCATTCAGAACACCGGAGGGAGATGCACTTCTGAATTGCTACGGATTGTGCGAAAAGGAACGGCGTGAATGGAAGTGCGACTTCAAAACAAGGCTTGATTCGGATCATCTTTATGAACTAATTAAAGATGATCTGACAGAACGAGATAAGGAAAAGATCGCAATCAATAAGCGAATTTTCTTAGGGATAAGCGAATGAAAGAAATCACAAAAGAAGAAATACTGGAAATCGTCAATTCTGTTCAAGACATGGAAGTGACTGTAGATCAATGCGATGACGATCTGCTTGAATTGGGATTGGATTCTATCAAATTCATTCAAATTATTGTGTCGCTTGAAGAGGCATTTGAATGTGAGATACCTGATGAAAAATTGCTATTGACCGAAATGAATTCGGTTAATAAGATGCTGGAAGTGCTCCAACTTGCTGTCAGCGAAAGCGATAAATCGGTTCTTAAATAGAGAGATACATATGCAGAGGTGAATCTATGCAGGACAAGTCTTTATTTGAACTGACAATTGTCTCCAATCTATCTGTCGAGCCGTTTTTTGTGCCCTCTGTCAATCGGATCTTTGAGCAAAACGGAATTCGGATTAGAATAGTCACCGTGAATTACGATGAATATTGTTCGACTGAGTCGTTACAACGATTTGCCGAGAGCGATTTTATTGTGATTCTTTTGAACTTTGAGAACGCATATCCCGGTCTGTTAGATGGAAATTCCACGACAGATGCAAGCACGATTGTTGACTTTGAACTTGAAAAAGCACGTCACATTCGGAAGGCGGTCAGCGAAAATTCTAATGCGTCTGTATTATGGTTCGGATATGAAGATTTGCAATGGAATTCTTCTGTTGTGTTCGGTTCACAGTATGCTTTGAACGGATTGATAGACAAAATCAACACTCGGATACGAGAAGAGCTCGACTCGGAATTTGTTTTTATCGATACTAAACGTCTGATTGCATCCGTTGGGGTATCAAATGCGTACAGTCATAAAAATAAGTACAGGTGGAATTATCCGTATAGTCAATTACTGTCTGAAAAAATCGGACTGGAAATCTATAAGCAATACCTGATTACACAAGGTGTATCAAAGAAGTGTATCGTGCTTGACTGTGACAATGTATTGTGGGGCGGAATACTTTCGGAAGACGGTTTTGAAAATATCAAGCTGAGCTCTTCTGGTTTGGGGAAACCGTTCCAGGATTTTCAACGATTTCTTTTAATGCTACATAACCATGGCGTTATTCTGACCGTATGCAGTAAGAACGATGAGGCGGACGTGCTAAGAGTTTTCAGCGAACACAGCGATATGGTTTTAAGAGAGGAGCACATCGCGTGCTTTCGTGTGAATTGGAATACAAAAGCAGAAAACATTAAAGATATTGCTGCAACACTCAATATTGGCCTTGACAGCATGGTATTTATTGACGACTCGGATTTTGAGATTGGAGCAATTCGCAGTGTGCTACCGGAGGTTACAGCTGTTCAATATAAGCGGGATAGTGTATATGAAGCACTATCGTGTTTTAATCTGAAACGGGACGCAGATGCTGCCAGTGTAAAACAACGCCATGACGCATATAAAACCGATGAATACAGGCGCGAACTAAAAAACCACTGTCAAACATTTGAAGAATATCTTGCTTCGCTTGAGATGAAAGTGGATATTCACGAGGCAATTCCAATCGAATATGCACGGATATCGGAACTTACACAGCGTACAAACCGAATGACGAACGGCATAAGATATACAGTCGAAGAACTGAAAGCATATGTAAAAAAGACTGAATTCAAATTGTATTCTGTCAGAGTCTCCGATCGTTTTTCAGATCTCGGTATCGTGGGTGCGATTGCCATTAAAGGTGACGAGTTGCAGCTTTTCAGCCTATCATGCCGAGCGCTCGGCAGAAATACTGAAATAACTATGTTAAATTGGATAAAAGAAAGACACAAAATTATAAAATATCGGTTTAGGAATACGAATAAGAATGGCGAAATTAGAACTATTCTCAATGAATATAAGGTATCTTCGGTTGAATCCGGAAAAGCATAACGAAATTACGCATCTATGCGCTATTCGATTTTGACACCGCTACGTGAGAAGAATTAACCTAATACGCATCAAATACGCATAACCTGTTAAATTAGCCGATGTGGAAAAGCAATTTTTGTGGTACAAGTTTTCTTGTATATGACACATATATAGGTAGCAAGGGGATACTTTATGGAAAACTATACTCTTTCCTTTTCGGGTGATAAAAGCGCCCCCTGCCTTTCTCCGAACAGCGAAGTGTTTTGCGCGGACGCAGTGCACGATCAAATAACCGATTGTTTAACGGATAATTTTTCTTGTTTGCAGGGGCAGGGTATCGTGCAGGAAACCGCAGGGTGCGGATATTACAATTACGAGTTTTTGAAGGTCGCCACACACACGCTTCGCGTCTTCCGCATTCACTGCGAAGAAAAATGTCATGCATTGTTTATTGCGGATTGCAATAATTGCGTCCGTGTATGGATCAACGGCGCCTTGAGAGGACTGTTTGAGGGAAATCGACGAATGTTGATTTTCTCATTGGAAAGCGGCGACAACACTGTCGGTCTGGAGATTGAAGAAGCAACGCCGACCACAACGTTATTTCTGAGAATTAGTCAGTATGAAGCAGAGAAAAAAGTATTTCCAAGCCCCGTTAATGGCACTCTGACTTATACCGGTAACTTAGGATTTGCGAAGCATCTTGGTCAGCACCTTTATAACGGAGAGCCGTTTTATTTTTCCTTCTTTCCGAACAATGACCTGATCAGCGAAAATGAAACATTCGATTTTCGTCTTATTAATGCTTTTACGAAAGAACCACTGTATTCAGACAAGCTCCCTGTGCGACAGGAGCACTCGTTGGATCTGTCGGCATATCAAGTCTCAGATTATGATGACGGGAATGGTCTTGTAGCTGAATTGAAATACGGTTATTCGGATGGGACATGCTATTCTTCCACGATTCCTCTGTACACAAAATCACTTGACACTCGGTTGAAGCATATTTGTGACCGGGCAAACCACATTTTAAAGCGGGATTCTCTTACAGAATATGATCGGTTCGCGGTTCAATTCGGAGTAGAATATATCTCGAAATACGGCAGATCGCTTGCACCGATACTCTCACAGGCGTCTTTACTGCGCGGCAGTCTCAATCGAATCGAAGGACATGGGCATGTGGACGATAACTTCTATGTTCCCGGGATTCGCCGCGTGTTTTTCTACAACGCATTATACAAGGCGATAAATTACTATCGCATACTGATCCCCGATGATTACGATCCAACCCGTAAATATCCGTTGCTGGTCATTTTTTCGACAATTGAATACGGCGCCTGGTGCCAAAACTTCAAACATTATACGAAAGAGCCTCTTTTTGTTGCGGACGTTTCCGGTCGCGGTGTCCTTCTTGGAAGTTACATGGGAGACGCCTCGATTCAGATTGCATTATCCGATATCTTTTCCAAATACAGTATTGACCGTACTCGCGTCTACTGTACGGGAAATTCAAACGGAGCCGGCACGGCGTGGGCACAGGCGGAAGCATATCCGGATCTTTATGCCGGCATTTACGCAGTATCCGGTCAGCCGAATTATGAGCTTCTCAAAAATCTTGGCAATCAGAAGATCATCGCCCTTTCATCGGATGCAGATGATATGAATTCCGTGTTTCAGAAGGTGAGAAAAAGCCTTTCCGGTCATTCTGATTTTACGGCAATTGAAGCGTTAGGCTATTCGCACCAGGCGTTGCATCTGATCTGGTTCAACGAGCAGCTTTTTGAGCAACTGTTAGAAGCAAGGCTGAACCCGTTTCCCAATCAGATTTACTTCCGCACGCTCAGCAATCGTCATCGAAAGGCTTATTGGCTTGAGATTCATTCACTGGCTGAAGGCGCGGCGGAAGCAACAATTGAAGCCCAAATTGTCGGTACCGTGATTGAACTCCGAGGAAGCGAAATTACCGGTTTTTCGTTAACCGTTCCTCCGCAGTTGCGTGGATTGAATATTGAATTGTCATGGAACGGCAAATTTCTATGTTCTGTTGAAGATGCTACGGATCTGCCGCTGCATTTTGTTAAAGTGCATTCTTCCGGAGATGCGGAAAATGGCTTTTTTACACGCATATATTACGATGTTCCTGTTACAAATCTGTATCAGGGGTATGGTTTGCTCGATGTCTATTTGGATCCGTTGACGGTGATTACCCCGGATGAATGCGGACAAGAGACTGCTGCCGTTGCCAATGCATATTCCGAACCAATGTGCAACGGCTTTATTCCCAAAATCTATGTTTCTTATCCGATTCTCTCATTTTCCCAAATAGAGAGTAATGAGCAAGAACGGTGTTCCCGAAGTATGGTTGTCATCGATGATTTCAGTGCGGATGGCGCATTTATTGAAAAGCTGAGAGAAGAAGCTCCTATCAAGGTAAGAAAGAGCGGATGGTCATATGGCGGACACGATCACGAGGAAAATTATTGCATCCAGCAGATTTTTGAAAACCCATGGAATCGGGAAAGAAGCGTGCTGCTAATCTGCGCCAATGACCGGACACTATTCCGCAGAAACTTTTTTACAAGAAAAGTGATCGTCCCGACCTATGCGAACGGCTACCATAAGTATTGGAATGCGGATGCTCTGATTTATAATGGAAGATATTTTTCCATCCCGGATTGGCGAACCGAAAAAATAACCGAAATATAGTATATCATATAGGAGAAACAGAAAAGAAACATTTATTCATCGCAGCCCCTATACGGCGCCCGCCGTTATTGTTAAATAAGCAGCCACTTATTCAGTCTCTAGATATAATGCGTTGCTGTGTGAACACACAAATCATCTAAATACATTCTGCAATTCTTTTTGCGCTCGTTCGCGTTTTGCGAACGGGCGCATTTTACTTTTTGGGATACCTCGCTGTCGCTCACCTCCGTTCCCATTCGCTTTGGAAATTCAACCGAAACGAATGAAAGGAGCCGCCGTTATGAGCGACAGAAAAAATAATTTTGAAAAATTCGCCGCAAACCAGCCAAAACACACCTTCACCGAACCAGTAATGGACGAAAGGGGAAACAAGGACCTGCCTCCCGGCAAGAAGGGAGGTGAGAAAATGAAACCTGATCTCCATAAAATACACAAGCAGCACACTTTTGATAGCTTCTGCAAGAAAGTGTTAAAGCACGAAGCCGCAAACGGTCACAGAGAGATAAATCGCAGGATACGGATAGAGATTACCATGAGCGATCTGCCGGAAGAAGCGATGGAACAGCTTGCGGTGTATGACGATTATCCATGGGACTACACGCCTTTTCAGGTTGGTGATGAAACCGTACTTGTTAAGGATGACCGATTGGCTGAGGCACTTGCGGCAATTCCCGAAAAGGAACGAAATATTATCCTTTTGTATTGGTTCTTGGAACTTGCCGATCGAGAAATTGCCGACCGCATGGGAATCGCAAGGCGAACGGTCAACACGCACCGGCAGAATGCCTATCGGCTGCTGAAAAAGCTGATGGGAGGTGATGCGGATGAGTAATGCAACATATGCCCGCATGATCCCGTACCCGGTGATCGAATCTGCTGTCCGCGGTGACGCGGACGCGGTAAATGAGGTGATCCGCCATTATTCCGGCTACATAGGTGCACTTGCGAAAAGGACAGGCCGTGATGTAAACGGCAACTACTGTACCTACGTGGATGAAGAACTCCGCAGACGGCTGGAAGCCAAGCTGATCGTCTCTATCCTGGGCTTTGACCTGAATTAAAGCCCGGAAGCACCCATGCGTACCCCTTTCCGCATGGACGACCGGGTTCTTTGACAAAGAAAGTCGGGCGGAATATTCCCGGCAGTATAAGGCAGACGGATACGATCTGTCGGCAACGAGCCATGCGGACGGTGCGCCATGACCTCCTGTGATTTCAGGAGCGAGCGACAGACACGAGGACGTAAAATGGGAGCGGTTCTCCCGTGGGCGATGACTTCCGGCAGGATAATGAGACTCCCCTACAGCTACAGCCCGAGCGTGCAACCGTGATTCAGGCGGCGAGGCGTCGCAGGCAATAGGTAGGGTTGCGCGAGAACCGCGTGAGGGTGAGATTCCCGTGGAGCCGTGCCAGCGGCCGTCCGTGCAGCCTATATTTTTTGGATACATGAAAATCCGATTTATTTTCGGATAAGTCGAATTTTTTTCTTAAAAGCAGCAGACAAACACAGAAAGACGCGGTACAATAGTATCGTTAGGAAAATACTACTTGATACTTCGTGTCATTCTGTATCTGCAATTATGAAAGGAGGCAATCATGTCTCAGGTACAAAACGGCACGAAGGAAATGCTTCCGGACAAGAGAACCTACACGGTGGAAGAAGTCGCTCACATTTTGGGTATCGGCAGAACCTCCGCATATACTCTTGTCAAAGAGGGGCATTTCAAAATCGTGCGAATCGGAAACGCCATACGGATTTCAAAGCGGTCATTTGACGAGTGGCTTGACTCACTCAACATCTGATTCATGAAAGGAAGAACAGTATGGCATCTATTATCAAACGAAAAAAGAATTACTCCGTCATCTACAACTACGTGGACGAGAACGGAGAGACCAAGCAAAAGTGGGAAACATGGGGCACCCACAAAGAAGCCCTGAAACGCAAAGCCGAGATCGAGAATCAGCAGCACACGGGAACATTCCTCCCGCCGAGCAATCAAAAAATTTCTGATTTTCTCTATGACTTTGTTTCTCTTTACGGAGAGAAGAAGTGGGGCGTGTCGATGTACGACAGCCAGAACTCGCTGATCAACAACTATATCAATCCGATTATCGGAGATATGGAGGTTCAGGCGGTAACGCCGCGCGTGGTGGACGGATACGTTCAGACTTTACAAAAGACCGCTTCCGTTTCCACAAAGACGCGCAAGGCGACAACGACCTATGTCAGCAACCAGACCATCGAGAAGATCATAAAACTTCTGCGCTGTGCGTTCAAACAGGCGGTGCGGTGGGAGATCATCGGACGCAATCCTTTCGACAATGTGGTGCTTCCGAAAACGGAGTACAAAAAGCGTGACATTTGGGACGCGGAGATGATCCGAACGGCTCTTGACAAGTGTACTGACAGCAAACTCTATGTGGCAATGAACCTTTCATTCGCCTGCTCGCTCCGTATGGGTGAGATTTTGGGGCTGACCTGGGACAACGTACATATTTCCGAGGACGAGATCGCCGCGGACAACGCCTATGTCTATATCGACAAGGAACTGACGCGCGCATCCAAACGGGCAATCGAGACGCTGGGTGAAAAGGATATCTACCATATCTTCACGCCGCTTCTGCCGAACACAAGCACCCGTATCATTCTGAAAAAGCCGAAAACCGATTCCAGTATCCGCAAAGTGTGGCTGCCGAAAACGCTTGCCTATATTCTCTGCGAATGGAAGAAGGCACAGGACGAGATACGGAACTTTCTCGGTGACGAGTACCAGGACTACAATCTTGTTATCTCGCTCCCGAACGGGCGGCCTTGTGAGGACCGTGTGATCCTCAAAGAGTTTGCAAAGCTCCGAGAGGACGCAGGACTGCCGAAAGTGGTCTTTCACTCTCTCCGTCATTCCAGTACGACTTACAAGCTGAAGCTCAACCACGGCGACCTGAAAGCCACACAGGGCGACACGGGACACGCGGAGATCGACATGATCACAAGCGTGTACGCGCATATCCTTGACGAGGATCGGAAGGTCAATGCGCAGAAATTTGAAACCGCGTTTTATTCCAATCCCGACCTGCACGACGTTCGTCCTCCGGCAGAGCCGAAGGAAGCAGCGCCGGCAACGCTGGATTTGGCAAGCCTTGTGGAGCAGCTTCAGAAGTCTCCCGAACTTGCAAGTGCGCTCGCGGCACTTATCGCCGCGCAGGGCACAGCAGCAAAGACCGAAAAATCAAATTAGCAAGCAAGCGATTTCGATTAGCAAACTTTTAGAAACCGTTCGAATCCAATTAGCAGAATATGCACCGACAAACGCATAAAAACAAGCCCATCAAAAAATTCGGATCGTTCGATTCCTTCAAATTTGACGGGTGTGAGAGAAAAAACAATGCCGTAAACCATCAAAAAACGGCTTACGGCAAGGATTTTGGCGTTCCCGAGGTGATTCGAACACCCGACCTATCGCTTAGGAGGCGATCGCTCTATCCAGCTGAGCTACGGAAACGTATGCAGCAATT
>ERZ791905.670-NODE-670-length-30570-cov-3.076126_pt1 | contig 30570 bp, 21 predicted proteins | sample MGYA00510147_ERZ791905 | MGnify/ENA primary metagenome ERZ791905 (study PRJEB30046, sample SAMN00792084) | human gut metagenome | study: EMG produced TPA metagenomics assembly of the A metagenome-wide association study of gut microbiota in type 2...
TAAAGATTACGAGTTTACATATCAGATTAAACCACTGGATACAGTTTATTAATTAATTTTTTTGTTTAGGGTATCGCAAGCTTACATATCGAAAAAATATTAAGCTTGCGATTTTTTTCTTTATCCAAAGTCCGTCCCATGTCATATAATCCGAAAGTTTCTTTCCCATAGTCCTAAATAAGTATCGCAAAAAGCATAGAATTTACATTGTGTTTATTATAGTTAAATATCACCCTTAAGTGTGATTATATTTTAAAATTATTTGTATATATAGAATATAATCCCTAAACTTACAAAGACATCAGACAACCTACATTTAATTTAAAGTCTAAAAGAACGATATTTAAGAGAAAAACAATAATTCATAAACTAAAATTTAATTATCATGAAAACAAAAGTATTATTCCTTGGATTGGTCATTGCTTCAATGGCTTCAGCAAACGCTCAGACATTTAATAAAAACAATTACGCTTTCGAGGTAGGCAAGATGGCCGCAAACCTATCTGTTAAAAGTTCATGTAACTGGTGGTTGCAGGATAATGATGTATTCGCCGTTACAGATTCAAAGAATCATACACCAAATGGAAAACACAGTCTGTGCTTTAAAAGCGAAAGTATTTTAGAGAAACTGAAGATGGCATGTGGAACATTCAACCAAAACGGTCTTGTGGAATTGAAAGATGGAAAATACATAGCCAAGTGTTGGATTTTTATAGAGTCAGGTAAATTGAAAAACTTTACGATGTATTTCCCGAACGCCAAATATAAGGACGGCAAAAAACTTGCTCCAAATTCTAATGAAAAACCAGATTTCGAATCGCCTTATCGTTCGTCTATGCTTAAGACTGGATGGGTGAAACCAGGAAAATGGGTTCAAGTGAAATCCGAACCTTTCCATTTGGATGGTAATAAGGAGATTGATATGTTGAAAGCCCCTCTTCATATCAATGTACCAAAAGGAACAGAACCTGTAGTTTTCTATATTGATGACATTACTTTCGAGAAAGTTGATTAAAAAGAAAGTATATTTCAGATCTTATGATTGATGCTTTCCATTAATAATAATGCTTGAAAAACATTTTAAAAACAAATTTATATGATAAGAAATAACAAGAAGTTTAACAGGAGGGTTTTTTTCTTATTGTCCTTTCTATTTGTCTCTTTAGGGCTGTTTGCGCAGAAGATTACAGTTAAGGGAGTCGTAAATGATGCAACAGGCGAACCGGTTATAGGTGCAAATATCATTATCAAAGGAACTTCGGTAGGTACAATTACCGATTTTGATGGAAATTTTACATTAAATGCAAATGCCAAAGATGTGTTGGTCGTTTCATTTATTGGTTACAAGAATGCTGAGGTTAAAGTTAAGCCTAATATGGTTATAACTTTGAGAGACGATACTCAACTTTTGGACGATGTCGTAGTAATCGGTTATGGTGCAGTTAAGAAGAAAGAACTTACAGGGGCTGTGGCCCAAGTTAAGTCCGAAGAGTTGACCAAAATCAATACATCCGATTTGGGTAACGCACTTCAGGGTATGGTGTCGGGTGTTAGCGTCACCGCAGAGAGTGGTGCTCCTGGAGCAAGTTCAAATATTCTTATTCGTGGTGTAACTTCAGTTAGTGGTGGAAATACTCCGCTTTATGTAGTAGATGGAGTTCCTCAAGAAGGTGACCCTCGCATCAGCCCGAATGAAGTTGAAACAATTGATATTTTGAAAGATGCCGCTTCGTGCGCTATTTACGGAACTCGTGGAGCTGCCGGAGTTATTTTGATTACTACTAAAAAAGGTTCTGCCGGAGCCATGAAAGTTACATTCGATGGTAGTTTTGGTGTTAAGAAAATTGTATCAAACGATTTTTTGATGAATGCTTCAGAACAGAACTATTTTGAGATAATTCGTAATAGAGCCTTGAAGCCTGATCTGCTTGACGACCAAGTGATTTTGGATTTGTACAAGGTTCCTGGCTATTTCCATAACAATACAAATCTTTTGGATCAGATATTTATTGATAATGCCATAAATCAGAATTATTCGTTAAATTTGAGTGGAGGTGGAAATGGCTTGAACTATAGTGTTATGATGGGATATTTCAATCAGGGAGGTAGTATTATTAATTCAGGATTTGACAGATTTAATACCCGTGTAAATCTTAATTACACTAAAGGAAAGTTCTCTATGAGGGGAAGTGTAGGTCTGTCTGTCGAAGATACGGATTATTCTCCAAGTGGAATTATTGTTCAATCTATCAAGTATTATCCGTCGCAGCCATATATAGCTCAGGATCAGAGCTTTGAGACAGCCGGTGGCGAGGAACAAAATAGAATTGGATATGTACTTCAGACTTTCTTTTCTAAAGATAATTTGCGTACATCTAATTCTTTCGCAAACTTAAATGCAAAATATACCGTAATAAAAGGTCTTGACCTTTCGGCACAAGTGTCAATGAATGAAAGTCATGGAGTAAGAAACCAGTTCAGACCATATAAAGAAATCATTAATCAGAATACTGGCAAACTGATATCTAAGCCGGAAGACAGTTATGCTTTGGCTCGTTCTATTAATAGAAATTCTATAACATGGAATTTTGGAGCGCAATATCAGAATACTTTTAACAAGCATAAAATTACCGCATATGCTGGTGTGACTGGCGAAGAATATAATTTCGAAGGTTTCTATGCCAGAAAAGAAGGGGTGCTGAACAATGACATCGAAGTTATAAATGGTACGTCAATCAACCCGGAAGCTGGTTCAGACGGAAATTATACGAACAAACTTCTTGGTACTATAGCCCGTTTGCAGTATGACTGGAAGAGCAGGTATCTATTAAGTATGAGTATGCGTGCGGATGCGTCTTCGCGTTTTGCAAAAGAAAACAGATGGGGATTTTTCCCGTCTGCATCGGTGGCATGGAATATAAGTGATGAGCCATTCTTCAAACCTTTGACAAAGGTGGTAAACAATTTCAAGTTGAGAGGTAGTTATGGTACTACAGGTAACCAGAATTTTTCTCCATATTCATTCTATTCGACTGTTTCTCCAGGATACGATTATACCACAGGAACAGGTTCTGGTGAATATCTTGGATTAGGTACTACACAAGTGAAATATGCAAACCCCGACGTTAAATGGGAGACTTCAGAGCAATACAATTTGGGTCTTGACCTTGCTTTTTTGAATAATAAGGTAACATTGACTGCCGAATATTATTCGACAAGAAAGAGAGATATGTTATTCCCGGTTACTTTGCCTGGTTCAACCGGTTCCGCATCACAGCTTACAATGAATGTTGGAAATATGGTAAATAGTGGGTATGAGCTGGCTGCACAATATCGTTCACATATTGGTAAATTCTATTATAATTTAAGTGGAACGTTCAGTACCAATACTAATAAAATTACTCGCATTAATGGAGATGGTACAAGAATAAGTGCTTATAAATGGGGACTTGTGTCAGGAGCACAAGATGTATCTCAGGTTACATATATAGCAGAGGGGTACGAGGCCGGTGCTTTCTTCCTTTATCCTACAGATGGTATAATTAATTCATCTGAAAAGCTTGCAGCTTATCAGAAGATAAATCCGTCTGCAAAAATGGGTGACCTTATATATAAGGATACGGACAAGGATGGAAAAATAACAGACAATGATAGGGTATATTGTGGTAGTGGTTTGCCTAAATATGAGATAGGTTTCATTATGCAATTCAACTATATGGGATTCGATTTGTATACCAATTTTTATTCAGCTCTCGGACATGAAATTATGAATGGTTCACGAGCTAGAGCTTTTGGATATGGAAGACATAAAGATTTGGTTGCAATGTATTCACCTGTAAATACAGATTCTCCTATACCGACATATCGTGGTGACTTGAAGTCACATCCCAACTATCATGCTGATACTGACTTGTGGCTGGAAGATGGCTCTTATTTAAGACTGAAGAATATTACATTAGGATATACGTTACCTAAGAGTATAACAACCAAATGGCATTTGAATAAATTCCGAGTTTATATAGCTGCACAAAACTTGTTTACTCTTACGAAATATTCTGGATACGACCCGGAAATTGGTGGTAACATCAGCACAAGAGGTATGGATATGGGTAACTATCCAAGTTTTACAACTTACAGTGCAGGTATCAATTTATCATTCTAATTTAGTATGACGATGAATAATATATTAAAAAGTATAGCTATATTGACAGTCGCATTGCCTACTTTCACATCTTGCGACAATTATTTGACAGAACTTAATCCAAATGAAACCACCACCGAGGTATTTTGGAATACTTTGTCGGATACTCAATCCGGAATATATGCTACATATGCAGTATTACGAAACGATTATGTCTTGAATATACGCCAGGAAGCATGGCGTTCTGATATGGGATGGCCCGGATATGGACGACCAGTTCCGCAAAATAACGACGAGGGTTGGTCGTGGTACACACATTTGTATAATTACACCACAGATGCCATATCAAGAAAATGGGATGCTCTTTATACTGGAGTATGGCGTGCAAATCAGGTTATATATGCATTGGAAAATAGGATAGACAGGGAGGCTTTAAGTGCCGAAGACCAGTCTAAATGGGACTATCAGATGGGACAGGCCAGATTTATGAGAGGTTTGATGTATTTTTATCTTTCGTCAGCGTTTAACAACGGAAGCGTGGTTTTGCGTAAAAACCTTATCCAGTCCACTTCTGAATTCAATCAGCCATTGGCACCAGCCGAAGAAGTATTGGAATTTTATCGTGCAGATTTGCAGGCAGCTTATGATTTGTTGCCATATACCAATCCGTCAGGACAGGCATACGTGGGACTTGCTACCAAAGGAACTGCGGCTACTATTTTAGCTACCAGCTATATGTACACAAAAGATTATGATAAGGCGGAACCTTTGTTCTATGAGGTGATAACCGATAAACGTTATGGTTACGAACTCGTTCAGGACTTGTCAAAGATGTTTACCACTGCCGGAGAGTTTAATTCCGAGTCCATTTTGGAAATATCTTATTCGCTCGACCAACGTCCTGATATCGGAACATGGGATGACAACTGTATGTACAATCGTTTGAACTCTATGACTACGAGTACAGTTGGATGTCTTGTTCCTGCATGGTTGGTCTGGGCATACAACAATGAAGAAATGGATCCGGCTGTACCGGAAAACCATTTGGATGGTGATCTTAATAAAGCCTTAAGAAATGTTTCTTTGCGTGCGTCCTCCATGGTTGCTTTGATAAATGATGTCACTACTCCATATTATATCACAGGCAATACGGCTGAACAGCCCAATATGTATGGTGGTCCTAAGGCTGAGTGGGGATTTGGTAAATACAAGAAATACACCAATCACGATATCGTGACAGAAGAAAAGGCTGTAATGTCCGGAAAAAATGTTGTGGTAAATCGTTTGTCCGACGTGTATTTGATGTATGCCGAATGTTTGCTTGTAAAAAATGACGTTCAAGGTGCATTGAATTATATCAACGAAATCAGATACAGATGGGGGTTGAAATTGTTGGGTACAACAGGAAAATACAGTTCACGCACATACGATGGCAAAACTTATTCAAAAGAAGAAGTCTTGCATCATTTGCAGTTTGTAGAACGTCCTTTGGAACTTTCAGTGGAAGGACATCAAATCAGATGGCAGGATTTGTTGAGATGGGGCTTGCTTGAAGACGATGATAATAATATTTTCAAAAAGCTTTCCACGGATGAGGAATATGAATATTGGACAAATTATTTTGCTGCTGTGAAACTTGACGGGACTCCTCTGACGGATTTGAAACAGAACTGCACTTTGGTTAAGACAAAACCTTCGGGCAATCCCAAGACGCAGTTTATCAATTACGAGTATGATGATGCGGCGATGAACTATAGGAAATCTTATAACGCGTATTATCCGATACCTCAGAAAGAAATAATGAATAACACTGCTATTCAGAAATAATTATTGGTTGATGAATTTTTAATGATAATTACAGTATGAAAAATAAATATATAATAAATTCACTTATAGCTGCGGCAATGCTTTCTGTTGTGGGTTGTAAAAACGATTATGATCCCATGGATACTCTTTGTGACGTTTCGTGGTACACAAGTGAAACTATTAAGCAAAGCGGAGTTTACAAAGTAAATGTCGATTCTTTTATTTCATTCATGGATTTATCTCAGGGATGTCTGAAACATGAATGGATAATAGAAGAAGGTTCCAAGTTCTTGAAAAATGATTTTAATTATAAAGATGGTAATTTAAGCTCCCAAGTAGATGAAAACAAAGGTTTAGTTTCTACCAGACAACAAGAAAGTGTATTCTTTGCAAAACCAGGTATGACCAAGGTTGTTCTGAGGAATGTTTTTTCCGAATGGGTCAGGTCTAATACTTCTGAGCCTGTTGAAGCCGTAAAGGAAGGTGATGACTGGGTATTGACAAAAGAATTTCCTATTGATGTCTATGGTAAGCTCGACCCTGCTGTAACAGTAAAGAAACTGGATGGCACTGTTGTACTCGACATTGAACCGGGTTATGAAGTATCCGACGATAAGGAGCAATGGACTAAAATAGAATTGATGGCTGGCGACCAGTTGGTATTTATAGATAAAGAGGGTGGCGACCGTCCTGATTCTCGGACATGGGCTGTTGCTAACAGGACATACAGCGATAAAGAGGCTGTGGTAAGATTTACCAATGCCAATACTTTCTCTGGATTTACAATTTCGAGTTCAAGAAAAGAACCTAAGGCTAATGTCAGAAAGATTATTCCTCTTGTTGTAACAGTGAAGCCTTGTACAGACCCGTTTGAAATTGATTATGCTTCGTCGTATGTTGATGTCACTTCTCCTGATATTATCGTGCTTCAAGCAAAAAATGGTGCCTTTCTTAAGGCAACTGGTGTAACAGATGATTTTACTGTCAAGGTAGCATCAGATAATACAGAATTAGATGTTATAGAAGTTGTAATTGACGAAAGCGACAACTCCAGATTGAATTTGAAACTCGCAACACCTGTTTATCCTGATGAAAAGATCTTGGTAAGTTATAACGTAGGTGCAAATGAGATTGTGGCTACGAATGCCAACAGGGTTTTGCAGAATTTCTCAGACCAGGAAATAAGAAACGACTATTTAGGAGAAAGTGTCATACCTGATGCTGCATTGAAATTATGTGGATTTGAATTGCCGTATGCAGGTAATTATTGGGCCGATAATAATTCTTTGAAACATTGTAGCTTGTCGGGCGACAGGTATTACGAAGGAGCACAGTCTCTTAAGGTCGATATTAATTCGGTATTAAGCAGTCAAATATTCTTCATGCAGTCGGAACCTAAATACTTTGCGTTAGAACCGGGTACATACAAGCTTATGCATTATATTTATGTGGAAAAAGCAGGTTCAGGTCTTGCCGGTAAACCATATAGCGCATATAGTATGGGGGCTAATAATGAACAACATGATGAAGACGGACAGATTGTCCAATTCAAGTTCCCTGAAAAAACAGGAGAGTGGGTTCTTAATTCATTGGTTGTGACATATACTGCCGACGATATTAAGAACGGAAAAATGGGATATAAGTTTGTATTCCCGCAGACAACACCACAGGGAAGCTTGTTCTATATTGATAACATAAATCTAATCAAATTAAGATAAAATGCTAATAGTCATGAAAAAAATATTTCATTACATATTCTTGCTGGCAACATTCCTCTTGCTATCATGTCAACCGGAGAAATGGGAGGTAGATGTTCCGGCAAAAGAATCAATTTATGAATTGACGGAGGTGACGAGTGGAAAAATCAAAATAGACTTGATGGAGGTTTATCGTACCAGGCCATTGATGATTCAGTTTGTCGCCAATCAGGCCACTGCATTCAAAACTTCCGATTTTGTAGACAATTCTACTACAACCAACTTTGATTTCTCGTTCAAGATAGTGTCCGAGGTCGAAGCTGCTCGCGCCGAAGGCGAGAAAGTGGAAAGGATTGACGAATATATTTGTTCCGGTAGCAAGCTGGACGGTAAATCAACCATGGAAGTAACTACCACAATAGGAACTTCTGTTACCACCACGTCGTATACGATGAAGATAGCCGAGACGGAGAAATACACTCCTTCAAGCGAGGAATATCATTACAAGGCTGCGTGGGATTCATCGGCTGTCAATGTGATAATGGTTGACACTTTCCTTACATTTACCAATAAGTCCGTGGGATGTAAATCTCATGAGTGGATAATAGAAGAAGGCAATGGATTCTTGAAAAAAGGATTTAATGTAGACGACGATTTGCGCCAACAGCTTGTTGAAGGCTTGTCGTCTAATGAAGACACGGTCAGTGTTCTGTTTGGTAAAACAGGTGTTTCTTCTGTTACTTTGCGTAATGTATACGACAAACCGGTGGCTTTGGAAGATGGCTCTTTAAGAGCCATTCAGGATGAAACTACAGGCGATTGGGTTATTACCAAGAAATTCGAAGTTAATGTTTATGGTGGATTGGAGCCGCGGTTTAAAATAACCAATATGGCTACAGGAGAAACTATGGACGAAAAATCGGAATCTATAACATGGACCATCGAAGCCGGACAGAAAATAAAGGTTGAAGATTTGACTGAATCCGATCGTCCGGATGCAAGGACTTGGAATGTGGAAGGTTCTTCGGAAAAAACATCAACAGAAGAGTTTGCGGAATTTACTTTTGCTGTTCCGGGTGAGTATTCTGGTTTCACATTTGTGGCCAAACGTACGCAGCCTGCTGCTGTGGCAGTCGAAGTGACCAAAAACATTCCTTTGAAAGTTATAGTAAAGAAATCGGAGAAACCATTTACTATGCAGTCTGTTTCCATTTCTTCCGAAGCAAACAGTCAGATTGTAATCAAGGCCGACGGAGCATTCAAAAACGAGAATTTAGAACAGGCTGTCGCAGACTTTACTTTGACTGTAAATGGTGTTGATGGTAATCCTGTCGAAAATCTTGCTGTTTCTGAAATTAATGTTCTTGCAGATGGTAATTTGGCTCTTGTTTTGTCTGACCGCATATACGAAGGTGAAACAGTGAAACTTTCGTACAATGGTGATAAACTGACTTCTGTAGACGAAAGGACTCTTTCAAGTTTTGACAATGCCGAAGCTGTTAATTCTATTAAAGATATTTCTGTACTTCCATTAAATGAAGGAAAGAATGTAAATAGCTTTGAAGGTGGAACTGGTTTCTGGTTGACGAACGAATGGTGGGCTGCCAATTTCTTTTATGGAAATCAAGTAGGAGTAAATGGTGTTGTACAAGGCTCATCAGAACAAGCTTGTGAAGGAAGCCGTTCTTTGAAAATATCCTATTTGGAAACTACGTCTATTGACGAAGGAAAGAAAAATGACCAGATGCAGATAATGTATGCAAAAGCTCATTATTCTCCGACAATACCAGTGGGCAATTATAAGTTTAGTTTTAATATTTACATCACAAGTGATAGCAACAATAATATTAAATCTAAAAACTTCTGGTTCTATTATGATACAGATGGCAATGCCTCTACGAAAATAGCAGATTTCTCTTTCAATCAAACCAGAGGCGAGTGGGTGAAACTTTCGAAAAATATATCCTTGAATAATGATATTCAGAAATTTTCTCTAAAACTAACAGTGCCTTCATGTAATGTATTACAGTCAGGTGTGGTCTTTTATATAGATGACATACAGCTGATACCTGTAAGATAAAATAATTATATAGTTTTATTGAACCTGCTTATTTATACCAATTATGCTTAAGCAGGTTTTTTAATAATTCATTCATCATGAAAAGATTATTTCAAACGAAACTTTTTGTTTTTATATTTGCTATACTTACGGGTGGCGCTACAATATCTTGCCATGAAGAGAAAATTGGAAATGATTCCGGAATAGATTCTCCCGATGGTAACGATGGCTCAACTCTGCCCGACCATGGCGGCGGTAGTTCCAAACCGGAGATGGGGGATGAAATAACGGCTGTGGATGGCACTAAGCTTGAGGAATTAAGTAAATGGACCGTCACCCCGCATACCAATCCCGGACTTTTTGTTCAGGACGAGGCTTTTTCCAACGAGTTCGATACCGACGGCAAGGCTTACGGCAGTAATTGGCTGGCTGCCACACAGACATTCGAAACCATAGACTTTCATCCCGAAAATGTGATGATGAAAGATGGAAATCTGAACGTTACCATCAGGCATAATGAACACGTTGCGCCTTATGGCGAAAGTTCCATACATATGTATTTCCAGTCGGGGATGTTGCGCTCCAAATCCAAAACCACTTATGGATATTATGAAGCAAAGATAAAAGGCGCGCACGTGTTCAAAGGCACTTGCTCGGCTTTCTGGCTATATAACATTCCATGGGAAAAGGTGGAGGGAGAGCCTTACCCGCGAAAAGTGGTGTACAATGAAATCGATGTGGTAGAGTTGCAGCAAGTACCAAAGGATTTGCACATTATGAGCTGTAATTACCATATCATGGTGTTGAAAGACGACTGTGTGTCAAAGGATTTTATCCGTCCTGTCGATATGTGGGGGACCAACGAGTGTCTTGTGAAATGGGATTCGCGCGACGACTATCATCTCTACGCTTGCGAGAACCGCCCGGATTCTATAATATGGTATATAGACAACCGGCGTGTAGCCTCGAAACCTAACTACTACTGGCATCTGCCGATGTATGTTGTCCTTTCCGTCGAACCACGTACTCCGTTTGAAAAATATGTCAATGGAGAACGTTTTCCCGTCCCGACCACCAAAGAACAGGCCGATGCGGCCGGATTTCCCTCTACCATGAAGGTAGACTATATACGCACATGGCGAAGAAAGGATTATTCACAATTCAAGTCCTCCAAGAGGGAGTACAATCCTAATGATTTTTAAGCTTTCATTTGTATGGATGTACTGCTCGGAAATCTTTCTTGAAAAATGCTGTATAACATATGTTGTTAAATAAATATTAAAAAGCTTGCTGTTTTGCTCTTTAATATGTGTTTTTGTGTAGATGTCGGACAAAAGAAAGCTCTTTCCTCTAAAAACACTGCGATGTTAGGCTGTATATCTCGTTAGGATTTTTATTTGTTTACGAATACTAATTAAATAAAATATATTAATATGAAAACAAATCAAACAATAATCGAAAATGGTTCTTTGAAGGACGTTTCTTATGAATTCCCCAAGTGTGTAGTGATTAATGTTGAGTCGGAAGGTGTCTTGTGTTCAAGTGGGGATAAGGGTGTCGGTATGGATAATTTTACAATAAGTGAATCAAATCGTTTCGATTCAAGCATTTGGAAATAACCATTTAAAAATTTGAAATTATGATTAGAAAATTTTTTTTGTATATTGAGTCTTGTAACACTTGCAACATCTTGTACTAAAGATAACTTTGGGAATGATAAAAATAGCGGTGATACGATAACCATGAATGTTTCGGCATCTATGCCAACTCCGAAACAAGAAACTATGCTTGAATCAAGAACAGTTGTTGATCAGATTACAAAAAATAATATATCATTAAAATGGGTAAAAGATACGGATACAAAAGCTTATGCTCTTACTCTTTATACCGACAATGAAGGGCAACAAGTAATGGGGCAGCCGCCTTTTAATATTGATCGTTATAGTGACGATATGAAATCCGTGTATTTTAATGCAAGTTTTAATTCAGGATTTAAAGAAGCATATTTTTATTATCCCTATGCTAATACCATTGATAGAAAAACTAAAGTTCTGACTATACCGGCAGAACAAACTAAGGCAGGTTTTAATAAATACAATGTAATGATTTCAGATAAAATAACGCCAACTAAATCCGGTGATTTGTCTGTAACGTATAAACAGTTGACATCAATCGTATATGTAGAAGTAGAGAATATTCCTGATGATAAAACTATTGCAAACAGGTTCTTAATCAAATTCCGTGCTAGTAAAGCTCATTGAAAGGCCGATGGATAAAGGGATATCGGCATATTAGAAATAACAAATAAATTATCCAAACTATATGCATCTTAAAGTACTCCAGAATAGCCATGAATAAGGTAATTGAACATAAATAAGTAGCACGGAATTTGATTAAGAACCTGCAAACATTACTTTTTATCCATCCAATAAAGATGGAGGTTCAGTTAAAACAGTGGTTTTAAACCAATTAACTTTAGGATTCAATGAAACCCAAACACTGACTCAAACTTATGAGTCGAGTTTAAATTCGGAAAAGTGGATGAGATATACATTTAACGAAGGTGATGAAGCTGATAAATGTATGTTTATTATCTATCCGCCGGCTATGAATAGTGTTAAGGCGGATGATATGACTTTCACTGTAAACTATACAGACGGAACTAAGAAGAATTCAAAATTATCTTCTGATAGTGAAGGTGTAAACAGGATGCTTCAAGCTTTTAATGCTTTGAAGGCAGGAGAAGTGTTATGTCTGACTATACCAGGTTCTACGGCACCAGCTAACTAAAGATATCTATTAAAGTGCAGTTAACAGAATCCTCAATCTAACTGCCGGATTTATACACTAAAAATATTGGAGCATTCTTTTTCTATCCAGTTAAATTCAAGCGCCTCGACGTTTTGATTAAAATGACGAAGAATTTAAGAGAAAACGTTTCGTCGTTTTATCCAAAATGCCGAGGCGTTTTTTGTGATTCGAAATTGCTGTGAATCAGCTTTCCCTTTTGCTTTTAGCATAATTGGAAAGTATTGTTTTTATAAAATAAAAATATATTATACTATGAACAGATTTTTGTATTTATCATCAGCTTTGTTTCTTTCTGTAAGTAATTCGTCTTGTTTTAAAGATAAGACTGATGTAGATAAGCCCAATTTACTTGTAATTATGACTGATGAACATTCTATAAGGACTTTGGGGTGTTATAGAGAACATATGGCAGAATGTCAGAGAAACTTGTGGGGAAGTTCGCTTAAAATAGAGACCCCAAATATCGACAGGCTTGCTTCTGAAGGAGCTTTATGTTTGAACTTTTTCACTTCCGCACCTGTATCAACACCGGCCAGGGCGTCATTCCAGACTGGACTTTATCCTGCTGCTGCAGGGGCGCCTATCAATGGTATGCCAATGGATTCAAATCTCATGACTTTTGCTGATGTACTTTCTGAAAATGGATATTCGACTACTTACGTTGGCAAATGGCATCTGGCAGGAGTTCCTAAAATTCCTGGCAGAATGTACTACGAGCCTGGCTTTTCTTTTGGGTGGCAGAATAGAAACTATATGTTTGAGACAGATCACGAGAAGTGGTATAAGGTGAAAGAAAAACCCAATAGAATATACATCACCAATAAGAATAAAGAAGGGGATGATGCTTATGAATACAGTACTGACTTTTTGACAAATAAAGTCATTGAATTGTTGGAAGAACGTGATAATCGTCCGTTTTGTATGATGCTGTCGATTCCCGACCCTCATTCACCTGATCTGTGCAAGGAACCTTACATATCACAGTATGCTAATATTGAAATTACCAACCCATCTACAAATACTGAAGAGTTGCTTAATGCTCGTCCGGGATGGGGGGTAGGCGGAAAAGCTCAAGCCGAAAAAATTGTACCAAAGAACATCCGGAATTATTTTGCTATGGTTAAATGTATAGATGACAATGTCGGTAAAATATTGAAATATCTGGATGATAATAGTCTGACTGATAACACTATAGTAGTTTTTACATCCGATCATGGAGACATGCTTTATAATCACATGAGAGTTGATAAAGGTTGCCCTTATGATGATGCAATAAGAGTTCCTTTTATTGTGAGATATCCTTCACGTATAATGTCGGGGAAAGTGATAAAAAGAGCTTTGAATACAACTGATTTTCCTCCTACTATATTGGGACTGATGGGCTTTAATGAATTGGGTGAAGTTCATGGTGAAGATGAGAGCTGTATTTTGAAAGATACAGTCAGTGTCGTGGAGAATGGCAGAATGGTATACATCACTGACTCTCCTTTTAGTGAGTGGACTGCTATCACAGATGGGAAATACAAGCTTGTTTTGTCATGCAAGGATAAGCCTTGGTTACTCGATATAGAGAAAGACCCTTTGGAAATTCAGAATTATTATGATGCTCCTGAATATTCGGATATTAGGAAAAGATTTCAAGATGAATTAATTTTAAAAATGAAGAAATATGATGAACCTGCTTTAAAATTAGATCGTCCTTTCCTATATAGCAGTGACGATGATATAACATATAAATCTCCTTATTATGGAATGAACAGAAAACAGATTAGTGAGGTTGAAAAGGGAACTTTGGAGAAATATATTATCGAAATGCATAGAGATTATTATCGAAAATATTAAGAATGAAGTAGTTTTTGTACTTATATTGTGATTTTAATCACAGAAAGTTTCCGTTATTTAAGAAAAAGTTATCATATTTGCATCATAATATGACATCAGATAACTTGAATAAAAAATAATAACAAAAAATAATAACATATGAGTTCGGATTTATTGAATAGTTTACCAAGTTTGGCCAATGAATCTGTTGCTAAACAGGTGACGGATATTTTGACAGATTTAATCGTATCGGGGAAGATTAAACTTGGCGAGTATCTCCCCACTGAGGAAGACTTGTGCCACGAGTTCGGGATAGGCAGGAGTTCTGTAAGGGAAGCCATCAAGACCCTTGAGTCGAGGGGAATGGTAAGGAAATTTCACGGCAAGGGGGTGGTAGTGATAGACGAAAGCGCGGCGGCTACTGCCAAACTGCTGCAGATATCGCTGAAAATGAAAAAAACTACGATGAAGGATATCATGGAGTTCCGAAACTCGATAGAAATCAAGATGACGGAACTGGCTGCCAAACGTGCCACTGACGAACAGATAGAAATTATTTCCGGCCATCTGGAAAAGATGAAGAACGAGGAGTACAAGCTCGACACATTTGCCGAATTCGACTATAATTTCCATAAATCAATAGCCGACGCTTCCGGCAACAGTGTGTTCTCGCTGATGATGGAAACCATGCGTCCGATGCTTTATAATCATATCATATATACACTGAATCCTACATTCAATCCTGAACGTTCGAACCATTATCACGAAAAAATCCTTCAAACCATCAGGGACAGGAATCCTGAAGAGGCGGTAGAGGCCATGCGTTTGCATCTGGCCGGAACGGAAAGGATAATAGAAGAACTTGAAGGCGTAAACGTCACTATATAGGTGGCTGCCCATCACGATAATTCAAGCCCTGCCATTGCCGATATGTCTGTCGGCGATGGCAGGGCTTTTGTTTTTAACATATAATATTTATTGAAAAAATTACAGAAAAGCTTGTTTGTATGATAATAAGAATGTATTTTTGTGCAGATGTCAGACAACATGGCTCGTGCGTGTAGCTTTCGAACAACAATTGTTGTATTATTCAATCTGGGCGTGTCTGATGAGTATTATTCATTTTTAAGATATAGCGTCAAAAAACATTTTAACAAATTTAATTTAACGTATGACTTCCAAGATATTGAATAGTTTGCCTCATCTGGCCAATGACTCCGTGGCCAAGCAGGTGACAGACATACTGTCGGACCTGATAGTTACAGGCAAAATAGAAGAAGGGGATTTTTTGCCAACCGAAGAAGATTTGTGCCGTGAGTTCGGCATAGGACGCAGTTCGGTGAGAGAGGCCATCAAGACGCTTGAGTCCAGAGGAATGGTGAGGAAGCTCCATGGCAAGGGGGTGGAAGTGATAGACGAGAGTGCCAGAGCCACAACCGAAATGCTCCATATATCGCTCCAGATGAAGAAAACAACGGTGCGCGATTTTATGGAATTCAGAAAGTCCATAGAAATCAAGATGACCGAAATGGCTGCCTGTCGTGCCACGCCCGGGCAAGTGAAAGCCATCGAAGAAGTTTTAGAGAAGATGAAGACGGACGAATACAGACTTGAGACATTTGCCGATTACGATTTCATGTTCCATAAGTCTATAGCCGATGCTTCGGGCAACAAAGTCTTTTCGCTGATGATGGAGACCATCCGCCCCATGCTTTATTCTCATATCATCTATACGCTCAACCCGAATTTCAATCCGGAGCTGTCGAACCATTTCCATGAAACCATACTTGAGACCATAAAAGCTAAAGACCCCGATGCCGCATCGGCCGCCATGGCTGCACATTTGGCGGGAACAAAGAGCATAATAGATGAACTGGAAAGTGCTAATGTAACGTTGTAACTATTATATTTAAATTGATATCCATGAAAAGACGTGAATTTTTAAAAAAATCATTCCTCACAACCACTTTTTTATCTTGTGGGGGATTTTCCATCGCAAGTCAAGGCAATGGATTTAAGCCGAGAGAGTATTGGCCTAAGCGTGACGACAACTGGAAGTATATGGGCAAAAAGAATACTTCTACAGTAAAACGCGAAAAGGAATACACTTTTGACGTTGCAGTGATAGGTGGTGGAGTGGCAGGATTGTGTGCGGCGGTTTCGGCGGCTCGACATGGTGTCAAAACGGTGCTTGTGCAAAACAGACCGGTACTTGGTGGAAATGCATCCAGCGAAATTCATGTTCCTATAAACGGCTCTTATCATTTCAAGAATAAATTTGGAGTTGACAGGGAAACAGGTATAGTAGAGGAAATTCAGTTGGAAAACAGGTACTATAATGTCCAGAACTCTTGGGAGGTATGGGATCATGTAATGTACGATTATGTAACCCGCCAGGAAAATCTTACATTGATGCTGAATACTCAGGCCATGGAGGCTGTCATGGACGGAAACTCAATAAAAAAGGCCATATGTTTTCAGTTTTCTACGGAATCAAAGATAATAATAAGTGCCGATGTCTTTATTGACTGTTCCGGCGATGGAGCTCTCGCTGCGAGTGCCGGTGCCGAATATAGGACAGGCCGGGAAGGCAAGGCCGAGTTTAATGAAAAATATGCGCCAGACGAGTCTGACGGATGGGTGATGGGCGACAGTATTCAGTTCAGTTCAAAAGATATGGGGTATCCCGTACCATTTAATCCGCCATCGTTTGCAATAAAATATGACCCAAGTAAAGCTAATAAACGAAATATCACACAGTTGAGTTGTGGATTCTGGTGGGTAGAATTAGGTAGCGACTTGGATATTGTTGATGTTACAGAAGAGAACCGCCACAAATTGTTGGGATATCTATATGGTGCTTGGGATTATGTTAAGAACTCTGGAAAATTTCCTGAAGCCGCCAATTTGGTACTGGATTGGGTTGGTTCCGTTCCAGGAAGACGTGAGTCAAGGCGTTTTATGGGAGACTATATCCTGAATGAAAACGATTTGACGAAGTTCACTCATTTTGATGATGCAATAGCATACGGAGGCGGCTGGTCGCTCGACGAACACTGTCCCGGTGGAATTTTGAACGATAAGGAACCTGCAAGTTATTTCCATCAAAGATTTGAAAAAATGTTTGAAATTCCATACAGATGTCTTTATTCCAAGAATATCGACAATCTTATGTTTGCCGGAAGAAACGTGAGTGTCACCCATATAGCTTTGTCGGCCACCAGGCTTATCGCGATATGTGGTCTCATGGGACAGGCAGCCGGTACAGCGGCAGCCATGTGTATGGAATATAAGGTTTCTCCAAGAGGTATTTATAAAAAGTATATCGAGGAACTGCAGGAAAGGCTTTTACGGGATGACTGCTATATACCAAACCGTCCTGCAAACGATGAGGCTGATTTGGCACGTAAGGCCAAGATTGAGGCTTCGTCTACAACTTCCGGCAACGTTGCGCTATTGACTGATGGTTACAGCAGAGACGAGGTGGACCGCATACATCATTGGCAGTCCGACGGTTTGAACCCTGATTTGATTCTCGCTTGGGAGAAACCCGTGTCGTTGTCATCGGTAGAAATTAAATGTGACTCCAATCTTCATACGGAAATCCAGATTCACCCCAGTATGGAAAAGAGGAGAAAACAAAGGCCCGGTATGCCTGTCGAACTTGTGAAGAAAGTTTCTGTTGAAGCAGAGGTGAATGGTGTGTGGAAAGAATTGACCGAGATTGACAACAATTTGCACAGGCTGATAAAATTAAAATTCTCACCTGTCCGTACTTCCAAAATACGTCTGAACTTAAAGGAAACATATGGCGCTTCGGATATAAAACTTTTTGAAGTCAGATGTTATTGATTCAGGTCTGGTAACGCCGGCAGTTTTTATCGTTGTTAAACTTAGCTTAATTAGATATGTGTAATTTGTTGCTTTTAGGTATTGGAGGTCAGGAGCTGGTATTTATAGCTCTAATCATTCTGCTGTTGTTCGGAGGTAAAAAGATTCCTGAACTGATGAAAGGTCTTGGCAAGGGTGTCAAGAGCTTTAAGGATGGTGTGAACGGGATAGATGAAATAACAGACCAAGAAGATAAGAAAAAAATATAACTGAAAAGTAAAAGAAAAGGTAAACATATAGGAGTATTTGTAATAACCTTTTAGCTCAATATGTGTACCTGGCGGTATTGTTAGGCAAATAGTACTTGCAGATACAAAATTAAAATTTGCAGATACGTTAATCTGTGCATGAATAATTTATTTTGTGACGCATGAAAGTAAGACTTGTGTTTCGGTCTTACTTTCATGCTGTAATGGATTCAAAATAATGGTATAATGCAGGCCTCGTGCATTATACTGTTACTGTTTGTAAATCTTATTTTTAGAAAAGACATGAATAACATTAACCTTAAAATGACAACAATACCGTCTGTGGCAAAAGTAAAGCAGGTTGTTTTATTTTTATCAGTATTGTGTGTGTTATCTTGCAGCAGATATGTTGCCGATTGGGGCGACGCATCCGGTCAGGAAGAAAAAGAAGTTTTTTCACCTACATTGGATATCCCCGATATTTCCGGTACAGAGATACCTTCGTATACCATTCTTAGAACATCCGAGTCGTATGGGCTGGAAAGCAATGCGACCAAGGATCAGTCGTCAGCCTTCCAGAGTGCGATAAACGATTTGTCATCTAAAGGAGGCGGGGTTTTGTTGATATCCAAGGGAACATATTGCCTGAATAATGTGTATATGAAGTCTGATGTACATATTATGGTTGAAAAGGATGTGGTATTCAAGCCTGTATTATCTGGAAACAAGTCTATAATGTTTATATTCTCAACAGCAGACGAGACTGTAGACAGTTATATCAGCAATGTCAGTATCAGCGGTATTGGCGGAGAGAGGTTTACAGTTGATTTTACCGGATTTCATCCCGATAACGATTATTCTTGCGAATCGTCGTCCACAGCCCCTTCTTTAAGATTTATAAGATGTTGCATGGTGAAGAATTTTCTGATTTCTGATTTCAATGTCCTTGACAATTATACAAAGCATAGTGCGATAGAATTAAACTGTGCCAATGTCGATGTCGAAGGTTGGGAATTGTCCCGTCCGACTGACGGACTTGTAGAAAACTGCTATATAGACAAGGCAGACTGGGGATATGGACTTGTACAGGCACATGCCGCCCGCAACGTGTTGTTCAGGGATATAAGCGGAGTGGGCGGAGTGACATTACGCTTTGAAACAGGTTACGGCAAGAATATAGGCCTTTTTGATGTATATGGGTATAATGTATCTGTGTCCGACGGCAGGTCGGCAGTGTTGTTGTCGCCTCATGTGTCACACAATGGAAAGGTATTGGTGGAGAAGATTACAGGTATAAACACTGCATTGACCGTATCGATAGAAGAAGGTTTTGACGATGGGTGGGACCCATCCAAGGAAGGGGTTAAAGGTTCATTCTCTGATGAGAGTGTCATTTATGACATATATGCCGAATATGGAGAAAAGTCACAAATCAGAATTCCCGACATATATCTTTATGAGCCTGAGTATTACCCTCTTTTCAAGAAGGAAATCATAGGCGAATCTGCACGTCAATACACAGGACCTTCCATAGCGCCTGCCTTCGACGGCTCCAATAAGACATATTCCGTCAAGATTGAGAACATCAAATCGAAAGGTTTTAAATATCATTCCGACAAAATCTTGTATGAAGAAGATATTGAAAGAGAAAGAAGCGATTCGTGGAAGATTTATAGAACATTACCTTTTTATTACGAGTAGCGTGCTTTTGCCGTCTATACTATGATTGTTGTATTCAAGTATCAACTTGCTCTGCAATACGTGCGAGGCGTTTAATAATTTCCGTATGAAAAAAATACTATGTTTTTTGGGCATTATTATGTTGTTCTCTTCTTTTTCTGTAATGGAAAGACAGGAAAAGAAAGAATTGCAGGATTTTTTCCTTCCGATAGAATCGAAAAGCCTGGTTTCCGATGGCATTTGGGGTGATACTTGTGTCTTACCTCGCGATACGATGAATGGTTTGGAAGACACGAAGATGAAACATTGGTGTTATTGGGATGGCAGCATTGTTAAAGATGACGAGGGTATTTATCATATGTATTCCAGCAGATGGTCGCAGTCGTTGTCTCATAGCGAGGGGTGGCATATAGGAACGAAGGCGGTTCATTCTGTTAGCAACAGGCTTGAAGGGCCATATAAGGATTTGGGTTTGGTATATCCTGATTTTTATGATGGCTTAGGACATAATGTAGTTGGACTTAGGACGAAAGAAGGCAAATATGCCGTTGTCGTCAGTGAATCACTTCCGGGTAATGTGTTCATTTCTGATTCGCCATATGGTCCATTTGAATTATTGGGCGAAATAAAGATTGATAATAATGGTTTTTATCCCGGATTTACGAGATATGATGAGTTGGATATAGGTGCTGTAAAAGCAGGTGCTTTAGGTAAGATGTCGAATGTAATGATATTTGTTCGCCCGGATGGTAAATATATGTTGTTGGCCCGCCATTGTGTGCCTATGATAAGTGACGATGGTATTTTGGGCCCATATAAGGTTTTGGGTGATAGGGCTTGGGAAAATATGCCTGATACGCCTCAGTATTATATGGAGGATCCTACAATATGGTATAGTGATAGTCTGTATCATATAGTAGTCAATTTTCATAAAAAAGATGTGTCTTATCATTTGACGTCCGAAGACGGAATAAGCAATTGGAAAAACAGAGGTGTGGCTTTTGATAAAAAAAAGTCTAAGTTTATATACACTGATGGTCATGTGGAAAGATGGTATACAGTCCAGCGCCCTACAGTTTATGTTGAAAATGGAAAAGTAAAGGCTTTTAATTTTTCAGTGATAGATGTCCATAAAGGAAAAGACAGGGGCAATGATAATCATGGCAGCAAAATAATGGTTATACCTTTCGATTCTGAGGGCTTCAGCAAATATATAGCTGATTTAAGAAAGAATGACGAGTTGACAACTTATTCGACGCCAATACCCCAAGACTGGGAATATTCAAGGATTGGAAAGAAAACCAATGTGTCTAAAATAGGTTTTGACTCTATAGTAAATACAATATATTTTAATAGTCAATCATCGGAAACAGATGATTGTTCTGATTCTTTTGATTATATATATAAAGAAATGAGTTCGAATTCAATGATTCAAAGTCAGATTTTATCTAATGATTTTTATAAGTCTCGCAATTCGGTAGAGTCCGGGCTCATGTTCAGAAACGATATTTTGCCTGAGTCTCCCTATGTCAGTGTCACTATTTCTAAAGATAAAAAATTGATAATAAGACATAGGGATAGATTGAAATCGAAAGCAACGAAAGTGATATTGGATGGATATGATACCCCTTATTGGATTCAATTACAGAAGAATGGGGGAAAAATAGAATGCTATGTTTCTTCAAGTAATAAGTTTAATTGGAAAAAAGTGTACGAGCAGAACTTATGTTGTGGTGATAAATATTATGTGGGAATGATATCATTGTCTGATAAGGGACAGACAGGCTTGTCGCGGTTTAAAGATTTTGAAGTAAATGCCATCGACAACCCATTGCATGACGGTATAGTAATGCATACGTTCCCGGATACGATACCGTCAAGGGGATTGATAGACTTCGACATCCAGATTAATACAAAACGTCCTTTGTATGTTTGGGCTGAATTGGAAAACATTCAAACAGGAGAGAAGTATAAGGTTTTGCGTAACATATTTCGTTATAGTGAAAGAAAAAAACTTTCTTACGACACAGGTGTGGATGAACTGAATCCTGAAAATACATATTGGTTTGTGGTAAAGGCAGTACCCTTGCATGGGCATGATTCAGAGTGTATTTGCTCCGGATTAAAAAAAATCTTCGTAGAAAATAAATAATGAAGATTGGATTTTTGTACGTATTTGCCACCACAATTGTTTGATATTGGCTAATTATTAACAAACTTATTTATTTAAAATTTTATATGAGAAAACTTTTGTTCTCAAATGTTAAGACAGAGGCAAAAGAACAAAAAGAATAAATAAAAATGAAATATCCTTTTGTCCGGTCTTGTATCGGAAAACTTAAAAAACGGGCTATAAGATATTGGTTGTAAATCTGATATTTGATTAATTCTTTACCGAAAGCCTGTTAATTATATTCTGTGCTGTATTTTAATGTCTTATTATCTGTGGATACAATTTGATGACTCGCAGATACATTAAGTGTTATTATATTATATACTTTTGTAACGATAGTTTAACCGAAAAATGTTTTATTTAATAGATTTATTATGAGACACAGATTAATGATTTTATGTTTCATTATTTTTTGTCCTTTTATATTGTATGGACAAAACAATTCAATTTCTGATAATGTAAAGGATAAAAATGGTATATTCCATAATCAGGAAAATAATACTCAAGTGGTAGAAACTTTTGTTGATGGTAATTGTGGAATTTCCTCTGTAAGCGAGCAATATACAAGGACAGGATATTATCTAAGAAAGTTCATGCATTGGAAAACCAATAAAAATCAGGATCTTAACGGATATTGGTCATATTATAGACTTGCAGAAATGTATTTAAATTATGCTGAAGCAATGTTGGAATATAAGGGAGCATGTGATGAAGTCTATGATGCTATCAACGTTGTCAGAACTCGTGCAAAAATGCCTAACCTTGTTAAAGGTACAATGGATACAGATGAGCTGCGTTTAAGATTACGTAATGAACGTCGTGTAGAATTTGCTTTTGAGGAACCCGTCAATGGGAAAGTGAATGGATGACTTCTGGAATGGATAGCGCTGGAATTGATGACAAATGGAATAGCTTACAGATAAAGATGGCTGCAAACAAGAGAGTTGCATTACAAACCAGACCAATGAATAGAAAATTTGAATGGTTGCCTGTTGCAGCATCAATTATGTTGATTTTATCATTGTCAATATATTTGTATGATAGGTTTGTGGACAATAGATCGGAATCATATTTTATTAGTGAAGTACCCAAAGGTCAGAAATCAAAGGTAATATTGCCTGACGGGACTTTAGTATGGCTGAATGGCGGTTCCTGTTTGAGATATCCTGATAATTTTACCAAAGATAACCGTTGTGTTACATTGGATGGTGAGGGATATTTTGAAGTGACTTCCCAAAATGGGAAACCTTTTACAATTGTCACGTCAGACTATGATATTGTTGTAAAAGGTACAAAGTTTAATGTGTGTGCCTATGATGAAGATGTTATATCTTCTACAAGCCTATTGGAAGGGAAAATAGAGATAAATTATAATGACAAAATATGTCCAGTATTACCTGGCGAGGGTGTGTGGATAAATAAGAACAAAAGAATAATTAAACGTGTTAAATCCAATGTTTCCGATTCAAAAGCTTGGATTGATGGAAGAATAGAATTTGATAGAATCTCCTTTGCTAATCTTGCAATCAGATTGTCAAGAAAATATGGAGTGGACATAACTATTGAGAATGAAGATATAAAACATAAATACTTTAGAGTTTCGTTGAGGAATAATGAAACAATAAAGCAAGTTCTTGATGGACTGCAGTTCACATTACCATTTGAATATAAAATATATGATAAAAATATTACCATAAAATAATTGATATATGAAGTAATCTATTTTTTTAATTTAAAATTTAACTACTATGTTCGACCGATCAAGTTTACTAAAGTTGCTCTTGGGGGCATCTTTAGGATGGGCAGTCATAACAGTCGATGCCCAGACCGTGAACAAGACTTTCACGAACCAACCACTGAAGACTATTTTGAAAGAAATCGAATCTCAAACAGGTATGTCTGTCATTTACAAGACGGATGAGGTAAACGCGGACAAGAAAATCACCGTTACTTTAAGCAATTCATCTGTAAATGATGCACTTTCCAAAGTCCTTGATTCCAGCTTGACTTGGAGTGTCATGGATAAAATGATTGTTATCACCAAGAAAAACAAGCCTGTTTCTGATAAGAAAGTTACAGTAACCGGAAAAATCTTTGATGCTTCCAATATGCCTATTATTGGTGCATCAGTCATAGAGAAAGGTACTTCAAATGGTACAATCACAGATTTTGATGGTAATTTTACTTTTACTGCATCTGAAAACTCTGTATTGGAGGTCTCGTATGTAGGTTATCAGTCACAACAACTGATAGCTCAAGGAGGTAAAGTTTTGTCAATAATTCTTAAAGAGGATACAGAGGTTTTGGAAGAAGTTGTGGTTATAGGTTATGGTACTACAACCAAAAGAAAACTTACTGGTTCAGTATCTAGCATCAATGCTGAAAAGCTGGAATCTACACCTTTCCCCAATGTCAGTCAGGCATTACAAGGACAAGTTCCAGGTTTGATTATTAATAATTCTGGTGGTGAACTTGGAAGTATGCCAAGTATATCAATTCGAGGTGGTGAAACTCCGTTGTTTGTAATTGATGGTGTTATTTCAGATTCGTTTGTATTTTCCACATTAAATCCAGAGGATATAGAATCGATGTCTTTCCTTAAGGATGCATCTGCTACGGCTGTTTACGGATCTAAAGCCGGTAATGGTATTGTTCTTGTTCAGACCAAAAAAGGTAAGGCTGGAACTCCCAAAGTAAGATATTCGATGAATCTTCAGTTGAGTCAGCCAACAGTATTACCTGAGCCATTGGATACTTATGAGTTTGCCGAGATGGCAAATCAGGTCTATTTGAATGAGGGTGAAGACCCATTCTGGACTTCAGAACAGATGGCATTAATAGGTAAAGATCCAAATTATCCAAATAACAACTGGCAAGATCTTGTATTGAAAAAACTCACACCAGAACAGAAACATACATTGTCTGTCAGTGGTGGTAGCGAACATACAAATTATTACGTATCATTGGGATATATCGGTCAGGAAGGTATATTGAAATCCAATGCAACAAATTTGAACAGAATAACTTTAAGAAGTAATGTCACTTCAAAATTTGAAAATATAGGGCTCGAAATCAATACAATGCTTAATGGTAGTATACAGAATACTCGTGAGCCTTATGATAATAGTTGGTGGTCATTGTTATATAATACCAGACCTTATATTCCGGGTTATAATCCTGATGGTACTTTAGCAGCCGGGAACGAAAATCCTTTGGTAAGATTTGATAAGGATTCCGGTTACGTGAAAAACAGAAAAAAATATCTTAACGGGCAGATTTCGGCAACATGGAATCCCAAATGGGTAGATGGTTTGTCTTTTTCAGGAATGGTAAACTATAATGATATAGATTATTTTGAGAAGACATGGAATGCCACGGCAAAGCAATATGAATTGGATGGTTCATTATATCAGGCAAGTGTCAAACCATCTATGGATGTTAAGTCTGGTTATCACAGAGTGTTTGATGTGGAATTCAAGACTGCATATTTAAAGACTTTTGGAAAACATACTCTTGATGCAACTTTTGTGTATACGCAGCGTAGCGGATATTCAGAATTTGTTAGTGCCGGAAGAAAAAATTATATATCTACAGCTATGGATCAGATATTTGCAGGTCCTGTAGATGGATTAACCAATGATGGTTCTGCTGCTGAATCTGCAAGTATGGGTTATGTAGGACGTCTCAAATATGATTATCTTTCTAAATATATTCTAGAATTTAGCGGACGTTATGATGGTAACGACAATTTCCATCCTGACAAAAGATGGGGATTTTTCCCTGCTGTATCAGCAGTTTGGATGATTTCGGATGAAAACTTTATGCAAAAACTTAATGAGAAGAATATATTGAATAGCTTGAAACTTAGAGCATCTTATGGAGAGACCGGTATCTCGGATGGTGTTACCCGATTTGGGTATATGGCATTGTATAATCAGGGTGCAATGAAGGAATATTATAATGCAGGTAATATATTGAATGTCACTTTCTCTGAAGGAAATCTTGTTAATCCGTTGGCTTTGACATGGTATACCAGAAAGTCATTTAATGTTGGCTTTGATTTTGCTTCCTTGAACAACAGACTTGAAGGTTCATTGGACTATTTCTATTATAAAACCTCAGGATATCTGATGAGTCCTAATAATATTTATGCTACAACTTTAGGAAAACCATTACCTGAAATAACGTCAGACTCAAAACATCGCCGTGCAGGTTTCGAGGTCAATCTGAGATACAAGGAAAAACGTGGTGACTGGTATTATGAAATTGGTGGAAACGTATCTTACTACAATCAGTTGTGGGAACAGCTTGATTCTGAGGATATGGCGACATTAAAGAATCCATATACACGTCAGACACATGAAAAGGATTTCTTTTATTCAATGTATCTGAATGATGGGTTGTTCCAGAATAAAGAACAAATATTAAATTCTCCCAGGCCATTGCCTTCAACTGAGACTTCAATGGGTGATATTAAATATATAGATGCTAATGGTGATGGGAAAATCGATTCTAACGATATGAGAAGAGTGGGACAGCCTTCAATGCCCCATTTGAATTATGGATTTGATTTTAAGGTTGATTATAAAGGATGGACTCTTTCTGCGCTTTTTCAGGGTACCGGTGATAGATATATTGCTATGGGACAGCAAATGCAGCGAGGTGATTATGCAAGTGTAATAACTAAATTCCAGGCTGACTATTGGACTCCGGAGGATACCGATGCAAGATTCCCACGTGTAACAAAATCCGGATATGCCAATGGTGAGAATAATGCTTTGGTTACGGATTTCTTTAATATGAATGCAAGATATTTCCGACTGAAGAATCTGCAAATCAGTTATGATTTGAAACGTGATGTATTGAAGAATTGTAAATTTATTCAGGGATGTAGAATTTCTTTGAGTGGTTCTAATCTGTTTACAGTGTCTCAGGTTCTTGATTTTGTTGATCCTGAAGCAAGAATGATTAAACCAGAGCAGATTGAAACAAATGCACGTTCTATATCCGGAGCTTCTTATCCAGTATATAGAACTTATTCTTTAGGGGTAAATGTGGAATTTTAAAAAAAAGAGAATTATGAATAAAATAAAAATATTTACTGTTGGTTTGATGTTTATTGGAGCAATGTCGTCATGTGATGATTTGTTGAATACCAAACCTTTGGATAGCTACTCTAACGAATTGATTTGGAGTGATTACAAACTGGTACAAGGAGTTATTAATGATACCTATAAGGATGTTGTAAAGGAATATATTTTTACTCCTTTAGAAATGAATGCTTATTATGGTGCTGGTTGTGACGACTATTCTGATAATATAATTACAGCATCAAACAATCCGGTTACAATAATAAGGGATCAGATGACTTCTGATAAAGATTATCGTTGGTCAACAGCTTTCCCCTTGATAAGGCAAGCTAATTTAATAATAGAGAATGTAGGTAAGTCTGATTTTCCTGCAGATATAAAAAAAAGAATGGTCGCTGAAGGTAAGATGCTCAGAGCCATGATTTATTTTAATAAAGCCAGATTGTTCGGCAAGTTTATTATAATTGACAAGGTCTTGAAACCTGAAGATGAATTGCAGTTGGGAAGGAGTAAGACTATTAAAGAAACTTATGATTTTATATTAACAGATCTGAAAGATGCAGTTATAGATTTGCCTGCTGAGGCTGAAAATGGGTATTTCACTAAAGGTGCTGCTTATGCACTAAAAGCAGAAGTTGCACTTCATGGTGCCTCGTACATCGAATCTGGGAAAGAAGATTATTATACAGAGGCAAAAAACAGTAGCGAAGAATTGTTTAAGCTAGGATATTCCTTGGATGAGGATTATAAAATGATGTTCAATGATTATGATTATGCTTCTTCTTCAAAAGAAATAATATTTGCTTTGTGGAGAAACAAATCTGTTACTTTATTTAAGGAAACTCCAATGCAGGAATTTACTCCTAATGCTGAGGTGAATGTTTTGCATGATTTTGCTTGGCCTAAACTTAAGCAGAACTTTTTGGGTTGGGGTAAAAGATGGCCTTCGCAGGATTTGGTAGATGAATATGAAGTGATTGACAGAGACGGAAAAGCCAAGAAATGGAATGAAACTTCATATTATGATGATTATATTAACAATCCAGGCAAATATTGGGTTTCAGAACATCTTTACAAACATCGTGACAAACGTTTTTATGCTTCTATAGCTTATGATTCTACATATATATATGAAAATTTGATATTGACTAGGATTAAAGGTAATATGCATCGTAAATCTTTGAATAAGGCTTCAAATTTGTCTACAAGAACAGGATATTTTATACGTAAGACTTTGTATGAGCATGAACCAATTCAGGCTATGAATTATACTAATTATCATCATGTAATATTCAGATTGGGAAGATCATATCTTAATTATGCAGAAGCATGCCTTAGATTGAATGATAAAGATAAAGCTATAGAGTATATAAACAAAACACGTACACTTCACGGAGGCCTTCCGGCTCATGTTGTCGCAACAATGACTCTTGACGAGGCTTGGAAAGCATATAAATCAGAACGACGAGTTGAACTTTTCTTTGAAGGTGATAGATATTGGTCTTTAATTCGATGGGGTAAAGCTGATGGATTGGATGTCATTCCGGAACTTAATCATTCATTCCAGACTTTGGAGATTGCAGCGGACGGACATTCTTATGAATTTATTGATGTACCTGATATTCATGAAATGAATAGTCGTGCTTTTTCAGCCAAGAGATATTTATTCCCTATACCTAAAAAAGAAATTGAATTGAATGAGAATTTGGCCAATGACCAGAATCCAGGATGGAATTAATAAAAGTATTGAATTATGAAAAGATTAAATATATTTATAGCTTTATTGTTAATGGTAAGTTTTTCATCATGTTTGACTTCAGGACTTGAAGATCTTCCTGAATATGATGAGGCTAATATAACAAATTTCAAGTTTGAGTATCGTTGGTTTGACGACGATGAAAATAAAATGTGTGTTAAACAGCTGAATGTTAAGACAAAAATAGATAATGAAAATTTAGTAGTTTTATGTGATATTAAAGTACCGGCAGCAGATAAAGATTTTCCTGCTACAGTAAGAGAGCAGGTTTCTATATCTAATATAGTGGGATATTGTGATATATCTACAGCTGCAGTAGTTGCTCCAGTGGGTGATTCGCCAAAACTTGGAGAAATACAGGACTTTAATGCTAAAGGTGACATGCTTTATAAAGTTACTGCTGCAAATGGTGATAGTAAAGTATGGACTATGAAAATTAATTCATTCAGTAAATAAGCATTGAATTAGTAAGAGGGTGAATTCTAAGTCCTTTCCCAACAAAATCTTTAAAATCTTGCCCAAGTTTACGAACCTTAACGTATTCTTGGGTAAGTTTGTATATGTACATGACAATTAATTGGAAATCCTAACGGTTTCCTAAATCTAAGAATTTTTCGAGGTTATCTCAATTTTTATTATGCAATCAATGTTAAAGGCCAAGAGACTGTTCTATCGGAGATTTCCTTTTAATGGTACTATTGGTTATAACTTCCAACGGAGCTAAGCAAAGTGATTAACTCTCATAATCTCTTCATAACTTCAATAATATCTATACCTTCTTAACTTCTTGGGAAATATTAAATCCGAAGAAGCTGTCTCAAAATAGAAAATAGAGATAGGTTTACTTACAATTTATAAGCTACAACATAAAAATTTCCTGCTTTTAGTCCTATAATTGCGATAAACAAGGGCTAAAGCAGGATATTTTTCACTTCTAAGTTTCAATCTATAAGATTTTTACTTTTGCAATTCTATTTTGAGGCAGCCTCTTCATTAATACTTGAAAAACGGATAATATTAACCGTATGAAATATGCCAGTAATCCCAATGGTTCAGCGGATATCATCGTGATTGACGACTGGAGGAATCCGAAACTAAAGTATGTCGTATGTCATACATTGTGTACTTTCCTCTTCTTCGTCAGGATGTCATGCTGTATTTGTGTTTTTAAAAAGATGACTCAAGTATCGTAAACTCCACTTGTAGGTTACAGGTTGACGAGATGAGGAGTTGATAATGTCCATTTTGTTGAAGTTTGCATATAAAAAGATTGAGATAAAGCATCTGTATGAAACCGTCAGTCAGCAAAACTAAACTTTTGTAAACTTATCAACTGAAACTTTGTCAACAATGAAGTTGAGCGCTTGCGAAATTTCAGAAGATGATTTGTTATCGATTCCCTTGTCTTTTTTATTGATAGATAAGTAGCCCGTATTCATAGATACATTTTAGATATT
>ERZ791905.672-NODE-672-length-30530-cov-11.170304_pt1 | contig 30530 bp, 20 predicted proteins | sample MGYA00510147_ERZ791905 | MGnify/ENA primary metagenome ERZ791905 (study PRJEB30046, sample SAMN00792084) | human gut metagenome | study: EMG produced TPA metagenomics assembly of the A metagenome-wide association study of gut microbiota in type 2...
GCCGTTGACAGCCCCGCCCGTCTTTGCTGTTCGGTAATCAAGAGGGCGACAGCACCTCACCTTTGACAAGAGAGGCAAGTGTGGTGGTGCAGGGCGAGGGATAGTGCGGTTTTGGGAGGAGTGGTGTGGCAATCACTCCGGTAGTCACCCGAATTCTTTCGGGCGACAGCACCTCACCTTTGACAAGGGAGGCAAGTGTGGTGGTGCAGGGCGAGGGATAGTGCGGTTTTGGAATGGTTGGTAAAGCACTATCACCTTTAGCTCCCTTGTGTAAAGGGAGCTGGCGCAGTGATGCACAACGTTTTCAATATTGATTTTTATAAAAGTTGAAGATGCGTTGGCAGAGAATTGTGTTTTCCGTCACTGTGACTGAGGGATTGTTAACGGAGGTGTCTGAGAAACGGAAAGGGTGCGGTAGGAAAGCAATCCCTCCGGTAGTCGCCCGAATTCTTTCGGGCGACAGCACCTCACCTTTGACAAGGGACGGGCATGGATGCCCGAAGTTGAACGCCCAAGGGCTTTGCAAGGACGCAAAGCCAACGGAGCGTTCATAAGGCAAGCGTGATGGTGCAAAGCAAGGGATAGTGCGGTTTTGGAAGGGTTGGACGGAAAGAGGGGGGTGCGTGGCTGTTTATTTCTATTAGTATAATTACATCTGTTTTTACAAAGCGTAAAATTCATTCAGTATCTCCCGACAGGAGTATCCACGTTTTGACAGCATCAATGCCGAATATACGCTCATTCCGCTGTTACAGCCGTCGCCTCTTATATCAAAGCTGTAAAGGCGCTGTGTATAGCTCATTTCAAACGCAGGCGAGCGTATGTCGAACAGCCGTCTGAACTCCTCGCAGGACATATCTATCCCACACACATTCAGCCTGAGTGCGTTTCCGTCTGCATCACGGCGGATGTCGCTTATCCACTTTGATTCGTCGGGAGGGATTATAAGAGAGGGGTACGCTGTCAGCATTATCTCGGCTATTCCGTCTGCCGTAAGTTGACAGGTGCTGTGATAGTATTCAGCCGATCTGTCCTTTTCGCAATACAGCTTTTTGACAAGGGGATTTCCGCTGTCCTCCGGCGAGATAGTTATGCCCGATGAAATGCGGCAGACGGGGAGAAAGGCTGTCCCTTCCTGTACGGTAAGGTTAAGCGATATGGCATATTCCGCTGAGTGCTCGGCGTATTTTCTGTATATGCCAAGCTCCGTTCCGAAATGCTGTATACTCTCCTTTTCGTCCATATATTCAACATAAGGGTAACCGCTGTCAAAAGACTTCCCTGCCCTATGCAGATACCTAAGTGAGCAGTCGAGCGCAACGGCTACGGCATTTATACCCTCGCTTTCATCGTCCGACGGCGGTTCGTCAAGCGTTTTAAGACAGCTAAGCACGCAACCGGTAAGAAATTCCTTATACGCATATTCGGTGTTGCGGTAAATTATCGTGACCGGTCTTTGCGGTTCGTTTGCCGAAGAAAAGCACACAAGGATAATTATAGGCAGTACAGCCGCTGCGGTCAGCGTAGCTATTAACAGATACAGATGCTTCTTTTTCATTTTGTCTGCTTTTCCTTTCTTGACTTATTGTCGGAAATAGAGTATAATAATAAAGAATAGACACTTCGGTAAACCGGTTCGTCCGTAATTCATTATATTCACCGCTTTTGCGGTATAGAATTCAGGAGGCTATTAAAACACACAGGAAAGGAATAATAATTATATGAACGAGCGATTTCAGAAGCTATGCCGTGACTATAAAATCCAGACGGCAATCGACCCGAGATTATATGACAAATATAACGTAAAAAGAGGACTTCGTAACAACGACGGAAGCGGTGTTGTTGTAGGTCTTACAAATATATGCTGTGTACACGGCTATGTTATCGACGAAGGCGAAAAGCGTCCTGCTCCCGGTCAGCTTATATACAGGGGCTATGATATATGCGACCTTATAAGCGGCGTGGAAAAGGACGGAAGATACGGCTTTGAGGAAACGGCATATCTTCTTCTTTTCGGTAATCTTCCCGACAAGGAGCATCTTGAGGACTTCAAGAAGATAGTTACCCACTACCGTACCCTGCCCCCTTATTTTGCGGAGGACGTACTTATGCGCTGTCCGTCATCGAACATAATGAACAAGATGGCGCAGTCGGTGCTGGCACTTTACACATACGATAAAGAGCCTGAGAACAAGAGCATGGAAAGCGAGATGCTCAAGGCTATCTCGGTTATTGCAAGACTTCCTGCAATAATGGTAGGCGCATATCAGGTAATGCGCCGCTATCTGTATAACTCAAGCATGGTAATGCACCCGATAAACCTTGACGAAAGCCTTGCGGAGAGCATTCTGTCAACCCTGCGTGACAACCGTGAGTACACAAAGGAGGAGGCTAAGCTCCTCGACCTTTGTCTTATGCTCCACGCAGAGCATGGCGGCGGTAACAACTCGACATTTACCTGCCGCTGTGTAACCTCGACCGGCACAGACGCTTATGCGGCTTACGCTTCGGCTATATCGGCGCTTAAGGGCCCCCGTCACGGCGGTGCAAATATTAAGGTTATGGAGATGCTTAACTGCATCGAAAACGGCGTAAAGAACTGGGAAAACGAGGGCGAGGTCGCTGACTTCCTCACAAAGATACTGAACAAGGAAGAAAATGACCACAGCGGACTTATATACGGTATGGGTCACGCTGTCTACACGCTGTCAGACCCCAGAGCCGTACAGCTCAAGAAGTCGGCGCTCAAGCTGGCTAAGGGTACAGAGGTAGAAGCCGAGTTCAGACTTCTCGATACTATCGAGCGTCTTACTCCCCAGCTTTTTGCAAAGAACAAGGGCGATATAAAGACGATGTGTGCAAACGTGGATATGTACTCGGGTCTTGTATACAAGCTGCTCGGAATACCGGTAGAAATGTATACCGCACTGTTTGCCTGTGCAAGAATGCCCGGCTGGTGCGCACACAGAATGGAAGAAATAGAAAACGGCAAGCGTATCATGCGACCTGCCTACAGAACGCTTATCAAGAACAGGGATTATATTGCTCTTGACGAACGTTGATTATATCTCAGGAACAATTGAAAGGCGTAATAATGAAAGGTTTTCTTTCCGATAAAAAAGCTGTCCTTGCGGGAGCGGTTTCGGCTGTTGTCCTCACTGTAATGAGAATCATACAGCTCGTTTCCTGCACCGAATATCCCTCGCTCCTGTATGCTAACGGCTGTGAGGCGTTCAATACCGTGCTAAACGTACTGCTGATAATATCGGCGGCAGTAATAAGCATCTTTGCATACTTTGACGTAAAGAATGCAAAGGTCACAGCGGCAGGTGAGCTTTCGGAAAAAGGCAGTAACATATTCGGTATTATAATGATTATCGCAGGTGCGGTGTGGATATTACCGGTAATAAACGATTTTTCATCCGGAAGCGTAGGATTTACCACCATAACCTCGCTTGCCTGCTGTATCGCATATCTCATAGGCGGTATGAGTATGATGGCATCCGCAAAAATCGTACCGGCTCATTGCATAAGCGCAATCTTCATAATAATCAACTATCTTATAGTTGCAGTAAAATTCTATCTTTCAAGCCCGATAATCACGGGTATGCCGCAGAAGCTGATGATGATGCTGTTTTACGTTCTCACCGTGCTTTTCTGGATCAATGCGGGAAGATTCTTATGCGGCGCAGAAAAGAAACTGACAAGAACGGCTCTTATCGCATCGGGCTATTTCTGCTCTGCAAGCGCAGTGGCATATATTATAAGCTGTTATGTGCTTCTTGCGGTTGACAGCGAAAAGTGGGCGGTCATCGCTCAGAATTCTCCCGAAACTTTGCCCGATCTTGAAATAATGGTTACCGCTCTTGTACCGGCATTACTGGCGGCTGTAGTACAGTTTTCAAAAAAGAGAGAAGCAACGGGAGAACCGAAGCAGACCGCTTTTGAAAATGTATCCGTAAGCACGGAGGCTGAAAGCACTGACACCGAGGACACGGAAAACGGCACAGCTTCAGAACAAGCACAGGACGATATGCAAGACGACACTCAAGGCTGACAATCGTAACATCTTAGGAGAAAAAATGAAAAGCATCACTGTATTACGTCTTAATAAAATACTCCGGAAAGCATCGGCACTTATGGCAGTGCTGTGCCTTGTTACTATGCTCTGCGGCTGTTCTGCAGGCTTTTTCTCAGGAGATCTGCTGACATCGCCCAGACTTACAGACGAACAGACAGAAATATACAACGCCCTGACCGCAAGTGCGGGCAGGGTTGATTTGCGTTATCCGCATACAGGCTCGTACCGCAGTGCGTTTGTTATACGCAACATAGACAATGAACCGACCGACGAGGCGATAGTCTTTTATGAGCAGAACAAGACGGATGCGGCGAAAGAGCCTGCACAGAATGATACGGCGGTAGGAAACCTGCGTATCAGCTTTCTTGACAAGGATGAAAACGGAAACTGGAAGGCGACATATGAGCTTCCTGCGGCAGGAACGGAGATCGAAAGCGTCGCCTTTTCCAAACTCGGCTCCGATGAGGAAAAGCTGATAGTAAGCTACTCCGTACTCGGCTCGTCCGACAAGATACTGTCGGTCATAGATTACAAGAACGGAGTTGCCAAACAGCTAGGTACGATAGGATATTCGTCTTACACCTTTCTGAACGGTATTGACGAAAAGGGCGAATATCTTGCCTGCTTTGGCCGCAACGGTGCAAAGAAAAACGGAAGTATGAGCGTATACTCCTGCGGTGAAAACGGCGAACTTCATACGGCGTTTCCCGTGGTTTCATTCGGAGAAGGCGTTGCCGAATTTGACAAGATAACTATAGCACGCTGTCTTATACTCGAAAAGGAAAAGCCGTGTATAACGGTCGATTATCTGACAGCCGAAAACCAGTATAATACGGCGGTCCTTTACTATAAGGGAAGCTCATTTGCAACGGCGGATACGATAGTAATGGACTCAAGCAATATAAGCTACTCAAGAAGGACGAACAACTACACACCCAAGGTACAGTCGCAGGATATTGACGGCGACGGTATTATAGACGTTCCGGCTACTGCCACACTTCCGGGATATGAAAACCTCACGTTCCCCGAACAGCTTAACGCTGTGCTGTGGTACAGGCAAAACTGCAATAAGATCGAACTTACGGCATATACGTTTATAGATCCGGGGCTTAACTATATGCTTGTTTTCCCGGGAAGATGGGTAGGTATGGTGACGGCTACAATAAACTCATCGGATAATTCCGTTACATTCTGGAAGCACGAGGGCGAACTCAAGGAAAACGAATATGCTCTGCTGACTATAAAGACGGTGCTTAAAAATAACAGCATCTCTGCGCAAAACGCAACGGATACGACTGGTGCAAGCCGTGACGGCTACAGACTGTTCTACGAGGACAGCGAAAAGGTTGTTTACTGCAAGAGCATAGTGTATGAGGGACTTTCTCTTACCGACGACGAAATAGAGGCGGCGCTTAAAGTCCGTCCCGAAGGAAACGGAAGCCCTGTACCGTTTACGGCAAGCAACCGATAAAAAATTATAATAAGAAAGGCAGGTTCGGACATGAAAAGAATACTTGTTTGCGAGGACGAGGACGCTATAAGAGATTTTGTCGTTATAAATCTGAAACGCAGCGGATATGATGTTATAGATGTCAGCAATGCGGCACAGGCGATGGACGCTTATGTGCATTACGGCGGTCTTATAGATGTTGCGCTGCTTGATATAATGATGCCGGGTATGGACGGCAGTGAGCTTTGCAGGTGGCTAAGGCAGAAAAGCGATACTATGGGCATAATCATGCTCTCCGCAAAAAGCCAGGAGGTCGACAAGATACGCTGTCTTACGCAGGGTGCGGACGACTATGTGACAAAGCCGTTCTCACCGTCAGAGCTTGTTGCAAGGGTCGATGCGGTATACCGCAGGGTAAGCCTCAGCGTTGCAAGGCCTCCTGAGGACGAGGGAAGAACACTTATCTCCGGTCCGTTCTCGATAAACACCAAGAGCCGTATTTTCACAAAGAACGGAACAGGCATAGAGATAACGCAGGTGGAATATCAGCTGCTGGAATATTTCATGGAAAACAGCGGCTCGGCGCTTGACCGCAGGAGCATTCTTACTCATATATGGGGCAATGACTATTACGGCGATGATAAAATAGTCGATGTCAACATAAGGCGGCTGAGAATGAAGATAGAGGAAGATCCGTCAAATCCGAGATACATAACTACTATATGGGGCTACGGCTATAAGTGGTGTGTGGATGAGCTTGCCGCCGCAGGCGAGTTCAGCAGGTAGACAAACGGGGGTAAAAGGCTTTGGCAAGACGCACGACGATAGCTAACCGATGGTTTCTGAAGAGCTTCAGTGCGGTGGTTATAGTTCTGGTACTGCTTGATATAGTCCTGTACTGCATGTTCAGGTCATATTTCTACAGTACCGTTGAACAAACGCTCCGCAGTGAGCTGAACGTTATATCGACCGTACTTACACGGTACTACAACAGCAGTTCAACGGGAAGCGGAACAAACTATTCAAACGAAGTGAGGAACACGGTCGAGAGCTTCACCAAAAAAGACCGCATGGAGCTTATGATGATAAACTCCGAGGGCAAAGTCGTTATTACGTCAAGCGGTTTTGAGCCCAGCAACTCCTATGATATGCCCGACTATGACTATGCTGTAAAGGACGCAGGGGGAATAGGCACATACAGCGGTTATCAGAGCAACGGCGAAAAGGTAATGGCTGTCACGAGCCTGCTCGAAACGGGCAATACAAACTACAATGCGGTGAGGGTCATAACCTCGCTTTCGAAGGTCGATAAACAGCTTGGCATAATAATGATATTCATTATAGCGATAAGCGGAGCAATCATAATACTGATGCTGGTTCTCGGGCTTTATTTCATACAGTCGATAGTAATGCCGTTAAGGCAGATAAGCGTCAACGCACGAAAGATAGCAAAGGGCGACTTCGGTGTGCATATCGAAGAAAAGACCGACGATGAGTTGGGTGAACTGTGCCGTGTATTCAACTATATGGCTGACGAACTTGAAAACTCGGAGAAGATAAAAAACGACTTTATCTCATCGGTATCCCACGAACTGAGGACACCTCTTACGGCTATCAAGGGCTGGAGCGAAACTATCGCCACAAGTCCCGGCGACAAAGAGGTCACCAAAAAAGGAATGAAGGTAATTTCGGAAGAATCGGAAAGGCTTTCAAACATGGTTGAGGAACTTCTTGACTTCTCAAGGATACAGGGCGGAAGATTCAACCTGAACAAAGCAAATATGGACGTGTTTGCGGAGCTTACCGACGCAGTTATAATATATTCCGAAAAGGCAAGACAGGAAAACAAGACACTGCTTTATGACGAGCCGCAGGAGATAGTTACTATATTCGGCGACAGAAACCGTATAAGGCAGGTGTTTATAAATATAATAGACAACGCTATAAAATACTCCGCCGCATACGGTCATATAATCGTTGCGACGGCGGTAACGGACAAGGCTGTAATAATTACGGTCGAGGATGACGGATGCGGCATTGCGTCGTCCGACTTAACAAAGGTCAAAGCGAAGTTCTACAAGGCGAACAGCACCGTCAGAGGCTCAGGAATAGGGCTTGCGGTCGCTGACGAAATAGTAGCCGCACACGACGGAACGCTGGAGATAGAAAGTGAGCTTGGACGGTACACAAGAGTGGTCATCACACTGCCTGTAGCGAAAAAGGACGAACAATAAGGGCAATACCTCACAATTATTGTCGTGCGATTGCTTAGTCAGATTTTTCGTCAGATTGTATAAATTGAGTGCAGGCAGGCTGACACCTGTCAAGCGAAATTTGTGCAAGATGGCGGAAAATATGCAAGCTTAGCGTGCGGCAAAGGCGATAGCCGTTAATTGTGCGGTGTTGCCTAAGAAAGGTTTAATATGAGCGAACAGAAGAAAGAAGTTATAAAAACGAAGGTCGGCGGTCAGGCTCTCATAGAGGGCGTTATGATGCTGGGGCCGAAAAAAGGCTGTATGGCTGTACGTCAGCCCGACAGGGAGATATACACGGAGGTGTGGGACAGGAAAACTCCGAAGTGGTATAACAAAGCACCGTTTATCAGAGGCTGTATAAATTTCGTTTCTCAGCTGGCAGACGGTTACAAGTATCTTAACAAGTCGGGCGAAGTCAGCGGAATGTTCGATGAAGAAGAGGACGAAAAGGACAAGAAGAAAAAAGAAAAAGAGCAGGACAAACCGACAGATAACGTAAGCGAAGAAAAGCCGGAGGATAAAAAGGACGAAAAGAAAGACGGCGATAGTGCCGCTCTGACAACGGCTGTTGCGGTCATATCGGGCATTCTCGGCGTAGGGCTTGCGGTCGCACTGTTTGTGATACTGCCTACGCTTATATTCACAGGGATACAGACGCTGTTCGGCGATACGGATATATCCGCATTCCGCTCACTGACGGAGGGTATCATAAAGATAGCGCTTTTTGTCGGCTATCTGTGGCTGACCTCTCTTATGAAAACGATGAAAAGGCTGTATCAGTATCACGGTGCGGAGCATAAGACGATATTCTGCTATGAACACGGCGAGGAACTGACTGTGGAGAACGTCAGAAAGTACAAGCGTTTCCACCCCAGATGCGGTACCAGCTTTATATTCCTGACGCTTGCGATAAGCATACTGGTATATACCCTGCTCCCGATAAACAGCGAGCTGTTCATTGAAGCGTTCGGCGTATCAAAGCTTATCGGCGATATGCTGAGAGTATGCTGTAAGATAATTTTCCTGCCGATAGTCGTAGGTATCTCATACGAACTTATCCGTATCGCAGGAAAGTATGACAATGTGCTGACAAAGATAATTTCCGCTCCGGGACTTGCTATACAGCGTCTTACCACAAAGGAACCTGCCGATGAGATGATAGAGGTGGCTATTGCGTCAATGAAGCCTGTTCTCCCCGAAAATGCGGAGGACGCAAAGTGGTAATAAGGCAGGCGGTACGGCTTATAAGCGATATGCTTGAAAGCGTTACCGACGATGCGTATTTTGAGGCAAGGCAGATAGTAAGCGAAATCAGCGGCGGTAAAATGCCGTTTGAGGAAATATCCGAGGCACAGCTTGCCGAGTGTGAGAATAAGGCGAAAAGACGTAAAACGGGCGAGCCGCTGCAATATATTCTCGGAAACTGGGAATTTTACGGCAGAAAATATTTTGTCGGGGAGGGAGTGCTTATCCCCCGTCCCGAAACGGAGCTTCTGTGCGATATAGCAATCGGACATCTTAAAAATACGGGCGGTACGGCGGTGGACTTATGCTCGGGGAGCGGATGTATCGCTGTCACTGTTGCGCTTGAGGCGAATGTAAAAGCTGTGGGAATCGAAATCTCCGACAAGGCATACGGGTATTTTCTGAAAAATATAGAGCAGAACAAAGCCGAAAGGTCGGTCACTGCGATAAACGGGGATATTTTCGATAAATGTATACTCGGACGGTTCGAAGATGATTCGCTTTACGCTGTGCTGTCAAATCCGCCGTATATCTCCTCTGCGGATATGAAAGCCTTGCAGAAGGAAGTGAGATTCGAGCCTGAGCTTGCTCTTTTCGGCGGTGAGGACGGTCTGGATTTTTATCGCAGGCTGATACCGATGTGGGCAGGAAAGCTCAGAAGCGGAGGACTTTTTGCAGTTGAAATCGGAGAAGAACAGGGACAGGCTGTAAGCAGGATATTCGAAGGTGCTGGATTCGTTCCGGAAATTATCAGGGATTACAGCGGTCACGACAGAATAGTCCGCTCTATAAAGCGATGAAAACAAAATTTGTACATTTTATAGCACAGCAGTAAATGCCAATAAACCTCTTTAACATATTAAATGGGGTCGCAGGGGCAAAGCCCCCGGCAGGGACTAGGGGCGGCAGCCCCAGCAATATAGCCCCGGCACGGATGCCGGGCGTGTATGCCAAAAGGCTCTGCACGATGCAGAGCCAACCAAGCATACACAGCCCTTCACCATGGGGAAGGGGTTTGGGGTTAGGGATAGAGAATACATGATATCACATAAGTTCAGATTGATATCTATAAACCGAACACAGCTGTGCATTTTATGGTACAGCAATTATGATAGAATATAGTCACAGGATAAAACCGAACACAGAAAGGACGGGTAAAATAATATGGCAAAGGCAAACACAAAAAAGGCGACACCTACCGTAAATCATCCTACCACTCCGGAGGAGAAGAAAAAGGCTCTTGATACCGCTATGGAGCAGATAATCAAGAACTACGGTCAGGGTGCTGTAATGTTCCTCGGCGGAGAGGGAAATAAAAAGCTGGATGTTGAAAGCGTGCCGACAGGCTCTATAGGTCTTGACTATGCGCTCGGTATAGGCGGTCTGCCGAAGGGCAGAATTATTGAGATATACGGTCCGGAGTCGGGCGGTAAGACAACGGTTACGCTCCACGCTATCGCAGAAACGCAGAAGCTCGGCGGAATGGCGGCATTCATAGACGTTGAGCACGCACTCGATCCCGTTTACGCAAAGTCGCTCGGTGTTGATATTGACCACCTTATCGTATCTCAGCCCGACACAGGCGAACAGGCGCTTGAAATTATGGAAACGCTTGCACGCTCGGGTGCTATTGATATTGTCGTACTTGACTCGGTTGCCGCTATGGTCACAAAGGCAGAAATCGACGGCGAGATAGGCGACAGCTTTGTGGGCGTTCAGGCAAGACTTATGTCGGCGGCTATGAGAAAGCTGACAAGCGTTATATCAAAGTCGAATACTGTCGCTATCTTCATAAACCAGGTGCGTGAAAAGATAGGCGTTATGTACGGAAATCCCGAAACTACTCCGGGCGGCCGTGCGCTCAAGTTCTATGCGAGTGTGCGTATAGAGGTCCGCAAGGGTGAAAAGATAGTTGACGATGGCGAGATAATAGGTTATACTACTAAGTGCAAAGTCGTAAAGAACAAGGTCGCACCTCCGTTCAAGGAAACGCAGTTCGATATGATATTCGGCGAGGGTATATCAAGGCTCGGCGAAATCATAACCATGGGCGAGGAGCTTGGATTTATAAAGAAAAGCGGCGCATGGTACAGCTATAACGGAGAGAGGCTCGGACAGGGTAAGGAAAAGACCAAGAAGTTCCTTAAGGAAAATGACGATCTGCGCCTTGAGATCGAGGGCAAGATAAAAGAGAATATGTCAAAGCTCGATATGTCGGCAAGCGAGGACGACAGCGACAAGGCTGACACCTCAGAAACCGCCGCAGAAAACGAACTTAAGGAAATCGGTGATGAGGCCGCAAAGGCAGACGCTCCCGCACCTGCTCCCGCTCCCAAGAAAAAGGGTGCGGCAAAGAAGAGCGTTGTTGTGGAAGCAGACAGCGACTTCGAGGAATTTTCGCCTGAGGATCTCGGCTGATGTCATATACGGATGACGAAAGAATAAGGGCAAAACGCAGAGCGCTGTACATACTCGCTCAGCGTGACCACTCCAAAAAAGAGCTTTATGACAAGCTGATAAAAAACTATCCTCCCGATCTGTGTGAGATGGTAGTCGGGCTTATGTGCGAGCATGACCTCATAAATGAGGAAAAGTATACGGAAAAGCTATACAGGGCATATATAAACAAGGGTTGGGGTAAGTCCAAAATCCGCTTTGAACTGCGGAGAAAGGGCTTACCCGACAGCCTTATATCGCAACAGGAAGAAGAATACGACACGGAGGATTTTATCGACGAGATCATTCATCTTGTAGATAAGAAATACGCAAGCAGGCTGGATTTTTCGGACTATAAAAGCGTACAGCGTGTTACTGCGGCGCTTGCGCGCAGAGGCTTTGCGTATGATGATATAAAGCTCGCATTATCCCGCATAAAAGACGGGGATTATGACGAATATGACGAATAGACCGTAATATTCAGAATATAAGGAAAACGGAAAGGTAAGGAAAAATAATGGCAGAAACGATAAAGGTCGGAATGGTATCTCTCGGATGTCCGAAAAACCAGTGCGACGCTGAGCTTATGCTTGCAAAGATAGCGAAAGCAGGCTTCAAGATAGTAAACGAGGCAGGTCTTGCGGATGTTGTTATTATCAACACCTGCGGCTTTATACAAAGTGCAAAGGAAGAAGCCATCGAGGAGATAATGGAGGCAATAAGCCGTAAAAATGACGGTATCAACAAGAAGATAATCGTAACGGGCTGTCTTGCCGAGCGTTATCAGAAGCAGATGGACGAAGAATTCCCCGAAATAGACGCAGTGGTAGGTATTGCAAAGAACGATGATATAGTTGAAATCATAAACTCTGTAATGCTGGACAGGAGGGTCGTTACCTTCGGTGACAAGCTGTGTCACAATATGGAGGGCGACAAGCTACAATCTACTCTGCCCCACTATGCATATCTGAGAATTGCAGACGGCTGTTCAAACAAATGTTCTTACTGCGCAATACCGCTTATAAGAGGTAAAATGCGTTCCAGAAAGATGGAGAACATAATAGAGGAAGCAAAGAAATTTGCCGAAAACGGCGTAAAGGAACTTGTTATAGTAGCACAGGACGTTACGGCATACGGCATTGACCTTTATAAGAAATACGCTCTGCCGGATCTGCTTAAGCAGTTGTGTAAGATAGACGGCATAAAGTGGATAAGACTGCTTTACTGCTATCCCGAAAGAATGACGGACGAACTTATCGAAACGATAAAGACAGAGGACAAGGTGCTGAATTATATTGATATTCCGATACAGCACTGCAACAAGGAAATTCTCCGCAATATGTACCGTGGCGGCGACGAGCAGAGCCTGCGTGAACTGTTTGCGAAGCTTCGCCGTGAAATTCCCGGTGTGGTGCTGAGAACAACACTTATCACGGGCTTCCCCGGTGAAACGGAGGAGCAGTTCAGCGAACTTGCCGAATTTGTAAACGATATAAAGTTTGAGCGTCTTGGCTGCTTTGCCTATTCTGCGGAAGAGGATACTCCCGCCGCCGAAATGCCCGACCAGGTAGACGAGGGCGAAAGACAGCGCAGAGCGGATATAATCACAGGCGAACAGGAAATACGCATGGGCGAATATTACGCAGGTATGGTGGGCAACACCTACGAGGTAGTCTGTGAGGGCTTTGACCGCTACTCCGATATGTATTTCGGCAGAAGTATGCACTTCGCTCCCGAAATTGACGGAATGATATACTTCACATCGGCAAAAGATAAAGGCCCGCTTACGATTGGCGACTTTGTAAATGTCAAGATCACCGATGTTCTGGAAAATAATCTGCTCGGTGAGCGGGTATAAAGCTGAAAGGACAGAGGTATGAATCTAGCTAATAAGCTCACACTGCTTCGGGCGATACTTGTTCCGTTCTTTGCGTTCTTTATGCTCGCAGGCGATATTGTTCCATACAGCTATCTGTGGGCGGCTGTAATCTTTGCCGTTGCCAGCATAACCGACACGGCAGACGGTAAAATTGCAAGAAAATACAATATGGTGACAAACTTCGGCAAGTTTTTAGATCCGCTTGCCGACAAGGTGCTTGTCGTTACGGCGCTGATCTGCTTTGTTGAACTTGGCTGGGCAAGCGCATGGGTAACGGCTATAATAGTCGCCCGTGAATTCGTGGTATCGGGAATACGGCTTATCGCCGCAGGAAGCGAGAAAAAGACGGTTATTGCGGCAAGTATATGGGGCAAGCTGAAAACAGCATCTACAATGGTTGCGATATGCGTTATCATAATAATGCATATTCTTGTCGATTTCGGCACTATCACTGCGGAAGCCTTCCCCGTACAGATTATCAGCGATATACTTATGTACATATCCTGCATACTTACAACGGTTTCGGGAATCAAATATCTGTGGGATTACAGAGAGGTTCTGAAAACCGATGCGTAAATGCGGCACTTTAAGGCAACACCGCACAATTAACGGCTATCGCCTTTGCCGCACGCTTGCTTGCATATTTCCCGTCATCTTGCACAAATTTCGCTTGACAGGCGCAAGCCTGCCTGCACTCAATTTATACAATCTGACGAAAAATCTGACTGCGCAATCGCACGACAATAATTATGCGGTATTACCTTAAAAATTTCAACAATCCGGAGGAACTATGGGGAGAGATAAACTCGGCAGCCGTCTTGGCTTTATACTGCTCAGCGCAGGCTGTGCAATAGGAATAGGAAACGTATGGAAGTTTCCTTATGTGGTAGGTCAAAACGGCGGCGGCCTTTTCGTCCTTATATATCTGTTCTTCCTTGTAATACTCGGCATACCCGTGCTTACTATGGAGTTTTCCATAGGCAGAGCGGCTCAGAAAAGCCCTGCGAAAATGTACGAACAGCTTGAACCGAAAGGCAGTAAGTGGCACCTGCACGGAAAGGTTTCGCTTATAGGCTGTTATCTGCTGATGATGTTCTATACAACGGTGGCAGGCTGGATGCTGAAGTTCTTTGTTTCGACCGCATCCGGAGAGATCGTCGGAATGGATACGGCGGCTGTAGAGAACCATTTCAACGTTGACGTTCTGGGCGACCCCGTTTCGCTTATAGTATATATGGGCATAGTTGTTGCGATAGGCGTTGCTGTCTGCCTTATAGGTGTGCAGAACGGTCTTGAAAAGGTCACTAAGATAATGATGCTCGCCCTGCTCGCAATTATGGTGGTGCTTGCCGTAAACAGCTTTACAATGCCCGGCGGAGCGGAAGGACTTTCGTTCTATCTGCTGCCCGATTTCAGTGCAATAGAAAAGGTCGGTATAACAAATATCCTTGTAAGCGCAATGAATCAGGCGTTCTTCACGCTGAGCATCGGTATGGGAAGTATGGCTATATTCGGCAGTTATATCGGCAAGGACAGGTCGCTTCTCGGAGAATCGGTAAATGTAGCAATGCTTGACACGTTTGTTGCGGTAGCGTCCGGACTTATTATTTTTCCCGCCTGCTCGGCATACGGAGTGGACGTTACAAGCGGTCCGAAGCTGTTATTTATAACTCTGCCGAACATTTTCAACAACATTCCTCTCGGCAGGCTGTGGGGAAGTCTTTTCTTCGTATTCTTGTCATTTGCGGCGCTGTCAACGGTGCTTGCCGTGTTTGAATGTATAATAGCGAACACAATGGACCTATGGGGGCTTAGCAGAAAGAAGGCCTGCATTATAAACGGCATACTGCTGTTTTTACTGTCTGTTCCCTGCTGTCTGGGATTCAATATTCTCAGCGGTTTTCAGCCGCTCGGCGCAGGAAGCACGATACTTGACCTTGAGGATACTGCAGTCAGCAACTTCATTCTTCCGCTCGGCTCGCTTGTATTCATTCTGTTCTGTGTGACGAAAAAGGGCTGGGGCTGGGATAACTTCGTAAATGAAGCGAATACCGGCAAGGGTCTTAAGATAAAGAGGTTTATGAGGGGCTATATGACGTATGTTCTGCCGGTACTTGTGATGTTTGTGTTTATTATGGGTATCGTGGGGATTGTTAATGGCTAAGCAGATAGGAAAAGGCGGTACCCGTATAATGAGTACCGCCTTTCAGTTTATGTGGAAAAAAGGGATCAGGAAAACAACTTCTAAGCAATTACAATCCCCACCTTAGTTGGCTCGGTTTGACCGAGCAACAGAACCTCACCCTTTTTCGAGGGGGAAAGTGTGGTGGTGCAAGGCGAGGGATAGTGCGGTTTTTGGGAGGGTTGGTGGTGTAAAGCAATCCCTCCGTCTTGACGGCAGAAAAGTTTGCAATATAAAAAGGGTGGGCATATCGCAAGCAGAAAGCAACAAAGCAACAGCTTGTGGCTTGCCGTCAATCCACCTCCCTTTGACAAGGGAGGCAAGTTTAGTGCGAAGCGATGGATAGTGCGTTTTTAAAAAGGTCAATGTCAGAGCAGTTGCACTGATACACTCACGAAATTATTAATGCCTTATCGGCAAGGGAAGTATTTTAAGCGGTGTTGGCGATATATTTCACTGTGTAGCTTTAATAAAAATGGTTTTTTCGGCAAACTGAAAGGCGGTACTCGTATAATGAGTACCGCCTTTATTGCTCTTATTTTCCCACGCAGAAGCGTGAAAATATTCTGTCTATTACCTCTTCGCTTGCGGTCTTTCCGCTAAGCTCATAAAGGCTGCTAAGCGCCGCTTCAAGCTCAAGCCCTGCAACGTCTGCGGTCATACCGCCGTGAAGTGCATTATAGGCTCTGTCGACCGCCGCCTGTGCCGATAAGGCGCACTGCCGCTGACGCTCGTTTGCGAGGAAGCCTGCTCCTGCGTCAAGGTTGCTTATTCCGCAACGTTGTTTTATTGCCTGTTCAAGCTCGTCTGCGCCGCCACCTGTCTTTGCGCTGATTATTACCGCTTTACCGAGTTCGTTTTCTATAAATGCCGTGTCCGCCCTTGCTTCAAGGTCGGATTTATTTATTATCGGGATTACCGTCTTACCGTGGAGAAGCTCTATCAGCCGCTTGTCGTCATCGGACAGCTCTCTTGAGCCGTCAAACACCGCAAGGATAAGCTGTGCCGTACCTATACGTTCTATCATACGCTGTACGCCGATGTTCTCGACAGTATCTTCTGTTTCCCTTATGCCTGCGCAATCGGCTAACTTCAGCATTATATCGCCAAGCTGTACCGTATCCTCGACTATATCACGGGTAGTACCCTCAATATCGGTCACTATGCTCTTCTGTACGCCTGTAAGCCGATTCATAAGCGTTGACTTTCCTGCGTTGGGCTTTCCGACTATGGCTGTGGCGATGCCGTTTCTGAGTATCTCTCCGCAGTCGTACGTTGCTATAAGGCTGTCGATATTTTCTTTTACGGCGGTGACGCTTTTCAGCCAGTCCGCCTTTGCTATTTCGTCCTCGTCCTCGCTCTCGTCGGGATAATCTATCCATACGGCTATCTCCGATGTAATAGCTATTATCTCCTCGCACAGCGCCTCTATCCTGCGGTATAATGCGCCGTCCGTCTGCGCTCTCGCACAGGAAAGAAGCTGATCGTTGCCTGCGTTTATAAGGTCAATTACACCCTCTGCTTCTGTCAGCGACAGCTTGCCGTTTACGAGCGCCTGCTTTGTAAACTCGCCCGCCTGAGCCATTACCGCTCCTGCGGATAATACCGCCTGCAGTACCCTTTTGGTAACGTGGATGCCGCCGTGACAGGTTATCTCGGCTGTGTTTTCTCCGGTATAGCTGTGAGGCGCACGGAAGATTAAAAGCACTCCGTCATCGAGCTTTGTACCGTCTGCCGTAATATCTCCGTATGCGGCGGTATAGCCGTCCATCTTTTCAATATCACGCACGGGGTACTTCGGTATAAATACCTTTGCCGCAACTTCAAGTGCGTCCGCTCCGGATATTCTTATCATTGAAACACCGCCGCTTGCCATAGGTGTTGATATTGCCGCTATGCAGTCTGCCATTATATCTTAATCCTTCTTACCGAATAATTTTGCGAAAAAGCCTTTTTTTGTCGGCTTTTCGTCTGTCTGTTCTTCCGTTTCGTCTTCGTCCCTGCTGTCGCTGTCATCGCCGTTATCGTAATAGCTTTCTTCCTCCTCTTCGGAAAGCGCCGTTTCGATAAAGCTCTTTTTGAGCAGTTCCTCTCCGCTTTCGTTAAGCGTATATGTCCACAGCTCTGTCGGAGTATTTATAACAAAATCGTCTATATTATCAAGGCTGAGAAGCGTCTGAAGCCGCTCGCCCATAGTATCTATCACCTGCTCCTCCATACCTGAGAAAAATTCCTCGCAGGTTATGTTATACTCGTCGGCAGGATTCTTGCCGCCTATTCTCGTAAGGTGGATACCGTCACGCAGATAGGAGGTGTAATCGAGATAATCGCTCCAGTATTCGTTTATTACCTGTAATATGACACGCTTCTGCAGGGCGTTTACCTTGTCCTCGCCGAACTTCTGTGCGGCGGTGCTGTAATCATCGGCAAATTCGTTCTGCCATATATCGACCTCAGACTCGCCTGTCAGGAATGCTCTTCTTCTGCCGAACACTGCGTCACGGTGCTTTTCGCCTATCATAGTGAACTTGAGCAGACGTTTACGCAACTCGAGCGTATCGCCCTGTGCTATACGCTGAATGCGGTCGACCTCACGCAGTACAATCTTATCGTCAATCGGTCTGCCCGTTTCGGCGGTGGGATAATGCCTTTTCGGTATTAACTTCTTTATCTCGTATTTTGTCATTATCTCGTCTTCAAGAGAAATTATGAAACGGCTCTCGCCCACATCGCCCTGTCTGCCGCTTCTGCCGCGCAACTGCATATCGCCTCGTTCGCTCTCACTCATAAATGTGCCGAGTATAAGCAGACCGCCAGCCGCTACAGCTTCGTCCTTCTGCGATTCGTCAGCACCGCCCAGCTTTATGTCAACACCTCTGCCAGACATATTGGCTGATATGGTGACAGCGCCGGGTCTGCCGGCTTCCTTTATTATCTCAGCTTCAAGCTCATCGTTCTTTGCATTGAGTACGTTTGCGGTGATGCCCTCCGCCGCAAGACGGTCGCTAAGCTCCTCGCTGAGCTCAATGCTTGACGTTCCGACAAGTACGGGCTGATTCTTTGCGTGGGCGGTCTTTATGCAGTCAACAATTGCGTTGTCCTTTGCCGCTTTTGTGAGATATACTTCATACGGGTGGTCGACACGTTTGCAGGGCGTATGGGTAGGTATAACGGTTACTTTAAGGTCGTATAACTGCCAGAACTCGTCCTCCGAACTTTTCGCAGTACCGGTCATACCGCTGAGAAGCGGATAACGGCGCAGATAGAACTGCATAGGCACAACGCCCATTATAACGCCTCTGCTTGTACAGGTGATGCCCTCTTTAAGTTCAACGGCAGGCTGTAACGAGCCGGGATAGCGGCGGTTCTCTGCCGCTCTGCCTGTGAACTCGTCTATTATTCTTATATTGCCGTCCTTGACGATATAATCAACGTCCTTTTTTAGTAAGAAGCACGCTTTAAGGCAATCCGTAATGCGTATCAGAAGCTCGTTGTTCTCCTCGTCATAAAGTCCTGAGCCGTCCGTTATAAGCTCCTCGCACTTATCCTCGCCCTTTTCGGTAAGGTAGATAGTGCCGAGCTCCTCGTTTATCTCATACATACTGCTGTCAAAATCCTTGACAAACTCGTATACCTCGGGCAGCTTTTCATCGGGCTTTACGGCGGTTTCGCCTGCTATTACAAGCGGTACTCTTGCCTCGTCTATCATCATGCTGTCAGCTTCATCGGCTATGCAGAAGTCGAAATCCGTCTGCACGCAGTCCTCAGGCGTATTCGCAACGAAGTCACGCAAAAAGTCAAAGCCTGCCTCTCTTGCGGTTATATATACTATCTGATTTTTATACATCTCTTTTTTATCCGCAATATCTGTCGAATGCAGGATACAAGCCGAACTTATGCCGAGTGCGTCATATATCGGCTTCATCCACTCGCTGTCACGCTTTGCGAGATAATCGTTGAAGGTGAGTATTCTGACATTGTGACCGTTTTTCGCCATATAGCTTGCGGCAAATGCGGCACAAAGCGTCTTGCCCTCGCCCGTTTTCATCTCGGTGATCCTGCCCTTTGTAAGCTCTGCGGCGGCGGTAAGCTGTTCGTCATAAGGGATAAGACCGAGGTATTTCTTGCTTGCGATAGCGCAGGCGGCGAATATCTCATTCATATCCGTACTGTCTTTAAACTCGTCTATTGTGCCGACCTCGGCGAGTGAGCGTATTTTTTCGATGGATATATAAGTTTCAGCCATTTTTGCTGTCCTTTCAGAATAGAATTATTGCAGTGCCGTGAAAACGGCATTTTAATGCTGTCTCAGCTTGTAGAAAAAGTCTGTTTTTATAAAAAATAGAGCAAATTCTCTAACCCTAACCCCAAACCCCTTCCCCGTGGGAAGGGGCTATATTACTGGGGCTACCGCCCAGTCCAAGCAAGGACGCTTGCAGTCAGCCGTACAAAGTCACTGCACGACGCAGTGACACAAATGGCTGACGACCTGTACGGGGGCTCCGCCCCAAAGCAAGGACGCTTTGGTTGCTTGCCAAAAGTTTTGCACGATGCAAAACCATCAAAGCAAGCAACGCTCGACACCCCATTTTCAAAAATCATATAGGTTTTTCGACAGTCAGAAACGGCATTTCAAAGCCGTCTATATCGTTTATTTTACCACAGTGAAATGAAAAAAGCAATTATTTTTAAAAAGCACTTGAAAAATACGGATAAATGTGCGATAATAATATTACTATGGCGGTTTTATGCCACACGATAAATTACTAAAAATCTGTAAAGGAATGACTTACTTTGGATAACAAAAAATACGCAGTAATACTTGCCGCAGGTGATGGCAAAAGAATGAAATCCGACAAGCCGAAGGTTCTTGCCGAAGTGCTGTTTCAGCCTATGCTCCGCTGGGTGCTTGACGCTGTAAAGCAGGCCGGAGTTGAAAATACCGCAGTTATAGTCGGCGCTCACAAGGAGCAGGTAACGGCTTATCTTGATACGCTCGGCGAATACCCCGCATTTGAGCAGAAGGAAAGGCTCGGTACGGGTCACGCAGTAATGCAGGCAAAACCTTTTATCGAAAAGGCGCAGGCTGAAAATGCGGATATACTGGTGGCGTGCGGTGATGCTCCGTTCATTGACGCAGACACCATAACAGGCTCTTATGAGTATCACAAAAACAGCGGTAACGATGTTACGGTAGTATCCGCTATTGTCGATAATCCCACAGGCTACGGCAGAATAATAAAGGAAAACGATACTTTCAAGGCTATCGTTGAGCAGAAGGACTGCGACAGCGAACAGGCAAAGGTAAGAGAAATAAACTCGGGTATCTACTGGTTCAAAGCGGAAAAGCTGTCCGGACTTTTAGATAAGCTCGGCAACAACAATGCCGCCGGCGAATATTATCTTACCGATACTGTTGCCGTTGCGGAAAAGAAGGGCGTATACACGGCAGACAGCACGGACGTTGTACTCGGTGCAAACAGCCGCAGTCAGCTTGCCGCTCTGAATGAAGTCGCAAGAAAGAGAAAGCTCGCTGAGCTTATGGACGAGGGTGTGGATATTCCTCTGTCGGACGGAATCATAATCGGTAAGGATGTAAAAATCGGTCACGATACGGTTATACTTCCGAATACGATAATCAAGGGAAATACTGTTATCGGTAACGGCTGTGAGATAGGTCCTAACAGCTATATAGCCGACTGCGTTATAGAGGATAATGTTATCCTGAACAACGTACAGGCGCACGAAAGCAAGGTAGACAGCAAGGCTAAGGCTGGTCCGTTTGTACATCTGCGCCCGAATACTCATCTGCACAGCGGTGTAAAGATAGGCGACTTTGTAGAGGTGAAGAACTCGGAGGTCGGCATAAACACCTGCATAGCGCATCTTACATATGTCGGTGACAGCGATGTGGGCAAGGGTGTAAACTTCGGCTGTGGCTGTGTAACGGCAAACTATGACGGTATCAAGAAGTACCGCACCACAATAGGCGACAACGCATTTATCGGCTGTAACACAAATTTGATAGCGCCCGTTACTATCGGGGATAATGCAACTACTGCGGCAGGCTCGACTATCACGAAGAACGTTCCTGCGGATTCTCTTGCGGTGGAGCGTGGTCAGACAAGAATTATAGAACACTGGGAAAAGAACAGCAAGCGTATAAAAAAGGCATAAGGAGGAAAACAGGTGGACGTTTTTCTTTCGGTGCTGTCGGTCGCCGGAATCATTCTCGGCGCTGTACTGCTGATAATGATAATATCCCTTCTGCTGTCCGCTATACTTTATGAGAGCGTTTTCGGAAAGCGGTTCGAGATATACGATTCCGCACATCTGCCCGACCTTAACGATTATAAGGGGCTTGTAAATGAGCCGGTAACATTCCCGTCAAAGCGAGGCTATAAATACACGGGGTTTTACTACCACGATGAAAGCTATGACAGCTTCAGGGGGCTTATAGTTTTCTCACACGGCATATTTGACGGTCAGCTCAGCTATCTGCCCGAAATAGCGTATTTTGCAAGACGGGGATACAAGATATTCGCCTTTGACAACAGCGGCAGTCATTTAAGCGGCGGAAAGTCACTGCGTGGGCTTCCTCAGTCGGCGGAGGATCTTGATGCGGCGCTCAGTTTTGTTACCAAAACAAACACGCTTCCGCTGTATCTGTTCGGTCACAGCTGGGGAGGATATGCGGTATCTGCTGTGCATTGCTATCATCTTTATGATATAAAGGCGGTATTCGTACAGAGCGGATTTGACAGAACAAGCGAAATGGTACTTGAAGAAGGCTCTGCCATGATGGGCAGGTGGATATATATCCTTAGAGCCTATATAAAGCTGTATGAGCGTATGAAATACGGCAAGGCGGCAGGCTACACAGCCCACGCAGGAATAGCGAAAGCAACCGCAAACGGCACTAAGTTCCTTATACTGCACAGCACGGACGATAAGACGATAAGCCTTAAAAACAGCGTGCTTGCCAATGTTGAGAAAAACGATAATATCACTCTTATAACCGAAAAGAACAAGGGTCACAACTCTCTTGACAGCGACAGAGCGATAAAGCACAAGGCACAGCTTGACACGCTTTTTGAAACGACCTATCCGAAAAATCAAAGGACTAACAAGAACAGAAGAGAACTGTTCAGCGAAAAGGTCGATAAGCAAATCTACTACGAGCTTGACGGCAAGCTGATGAAGCTGATAGCCGATTTTTACGAAACGGCTCAGAGTGGGAAGGGTTTCAGCAGTGCGGGGTCGCAGGGGAAAAAGAAAAGTCATAAATAACGTTTGACGTTATAAAATAAGGAAAATCAGGAGATAAGAAGAAATGAACATTTTCAAGAAAATACCGGCGGTGATAGCGTCTGTTGCGGTTATTGTATCGCTCTCGGCTGTTGCTGTATCGGCAAACAGCTATGTTCCCGAAGTATCCGACGTGATGACGGAAGATGTCAGCATCGCTTCTGTCAGCGCAACAAAAGCACAGCGTGAGCAGGCACAGCAGATAATCGCCGACTATATCGCCAAGAACATACCCAACGGCATTGCGGACGTTTCCAAGATGGATAAGGTTGCGGCGTATGTGGCGTCGTTCACTTACGACAAGAGCAATTCCGATCCGTATCTTATGGTGCTGAACGGTTCAGGCAGCGATTATGCCAGCGCAAAACTTGCCGTTTATATGCTGGGTGAGGTCGGTCTGACCGCAAAAACAAGATATGCGTACAGTGAAAATGAAGAGATACCTATGAAAACAGCCACATCTATGGCGACCACTGCGGTAAGGCTCGGTGACGGCTCGGTTTATCTGCTTTACATAGGCGGCGACGTACTCGGTCAGAAAACTTTCATTTCACAGAAGTTGAATTCACGATTCCTTTATAAAGAGATCTCAAAAAACAAATACGCTGTTTATTCGTGGATACAGTTTGACGATGAGGTAAAAGGCTATGACAAGGCTACCAAGACCGTTATGAATATCCCCGGATATATCGACGGTCACAAGATAGAGGTAATAGCAGCAGAGTTTACCAGAGGCTGTATCGGTGTTTCAAAGGTAACCATACCCAATACCGTTACCGAGATCAAGCGTGGCGCTTTCGTTTACACAAAGCGCATACAGAGTATTTCTATTTCAAGCTCGGTAAAGACTATAGCCGCCGATGTATTCTCAGGAAACAACTGTCTTAAATTCACTGTTGACAGCAACAATAAGTATTTCCAGGCTATAAACGGCGACCTTTACTCTAAGGACGGCAAAACGCTTGTTTCCGCCACAGGTTCGTCAATGACAAAAATCCCAAGCTTCGTTGAAGTTATCGGCGGCGACGCATTCTGCGGAAACGACCATATAGTTGATATTACGATCCCTGCAACCGTCAAGAAGATAAGTTATGCCGCTTTCGCCTCCTGCGACAATTTACGCAATGTAATAATCGAGGGTAACGGACTTACCACTGTCGAATCCAGAGCCTTCCAGACAACAAAACTGATCTCGCTCAACATTCCCGCCTCTGTGACCTCTTTCAGTTATGATGCTTTCGACTGGGCTGAAATCATACTTGTGGTCTGCCCCGATGGAGAAATTTCACAGAAGCTTACAGGCAAAGATAAAATTCAAAACCTGCTTGTTGATACATCAGGCACATTGACCGGCAGAACGTTTACCAAAAAGCCCACCTGTGAGAGTGACGGTGAACTGAAAGTCAATTTTTCAACAGGTTCGTCGAAAACTTATACCATTCCGAAGTCGAATCTTTATCACGACTATAAGGTCGATGCAATAAAGTCGGAAGCCTGTGCAAATGACGGTTGTATAACTTACCGTTGCACGGTCTGCAATTCCCACAGAACCGAAGATACCACTTATGCCACAGGACACAGCTTTTCATCGACATGGACGCTCGACAAAGCGCCGACCTGCGCCGAGCAAGGCTCGCAGTCACGCCACTGTACGAAGTGCGATAAAAAGACAGATGTAATATATGTTTCCCCCACAGGAAACCATACTTATACCGCCTGGAAAACGACCAAAAATCCCGACTGTACTAAACCCGGTGAGCAACGGTGCAGCTGCACGGTCTGCGGCAAAGTGCTTACAAGAGAGCTTAATCCGTTGGGTCATAAATACGTTGATACCGTGGTCGATGCGACCTATGACGCAAAGGGCTACACCCTGCATAAATGCTCGGTTTGCGGCTCTTCCTACAAGTCCGACTACACCGACATTCTCGTTCTCGGCTATGTCAAGAACCTCAAAGTAACCCGTCAAAACCCAAAATTCATAACGCTCGAGTGGTCAATGTCAACCGATGGCAGCGGCTATGAGGTCGAGCAGTACAAGGGCGGCAAATGGGTACGGATTTCCAAGACCGACAGCAGTGCCAATTGCGCTCTCACCGTCACAAATCTTACTCCCGGTACATCCTATACATTCCGTGTAAGACTGCGTAAAGTGTCAGGTTCTACCGTTCAGTACGGCGGTTACACAAGAGCCGTTGCGACTACCGCTTTGCCAAACACAGCCTCGTTCACAGCTCCTCAGACAACAAGCAGGACAATAACGCTCAAATGGGATAAGAATGCCGATGCCACAGGCTATATCATTGAGCAGTACAAGGGCGGAAAATGGACTCAGATTCTAAAGACAACAGGCAACACGACCTTACAATGTACAGCGTCCTCACTCGCTCCCGAAACACGCTATTCATTCCGCATGAAGTCGTACAAGAAAACAGGCAGTGTTGTTGTCTGCAGCGATTATACGAATATTGCGGCAACTACAAGAATTGCGTGTGTTTCAGGTCTTACGGCGAAGTCATCAACCGTTTCTTCTGTTACACTTTCGTGGAACAAGGTTGCTTCGGCCACGGGATATGTCGTTGAAATCTATAAGGGCGGAAAGTGGAATACAGTCCTTACCACAAAGAACAACACTGCTCTTTCCTGCAAGGTAACGGGTCTTGCGGCAGGCTCAACATATAAAGCCCGTATCAAGTGCTACCGCCTTACAAACGGTGCGTACTCATTCAGCGAATACCTTGAAGCTGACGTGAACACAAGGATAGCAAACGTTACAGGCTTCAAGGCTTCCGGCAATACAGCATCATCAATAACATTCTCGTGGAATAAGAATACCGCCGCTACAGGCTATATCGTTGAGATTTACAAGGGCGGTAAGTGGACGCAGATTTTAAACGCAAAAAGCAACACAACCCTTACCTGCACAGCAACAGGGCTTTCGGCAAATGCAACATATTCAGTGCGCATAAAGTCCTTCAGGAAGACAACAGCAACCACATATTTCAGCGATTATCTTACGTTCTCAGCCGACACCCGTATACCCAACGTTACAAGCCTTACATATAAAGCGGATTCCGCTTCACAGGTAACTCTCAGCTGGAGCAGGAACACTGCAGCCGACGGATATACAGTAGAAATCTACAGGGGCGGAAAATGGGAGCAGGTGCTGTGTGCAACCTCGAACACAAAGCTTTCCTGTAAGATAACAGGTCTTGCGGAAGGCTCGACCTATTCTGTACGCATAAAGAGCTACAAGGTGAAAAACGGCAGAACCGTATTCAGCGAATATCTGAAAAGCACCGCTACAACAGGTCTTAACCCCGTTGCAAAGCTTGGGGAGCAGACAAACAGCACAGCCTCATCAATCCGTTTTTCGTGGGCAAGAAAAAGCTGTGCGACAGGATATATCGTAGAGATATATAAGGGTGGGAAATGGAATCTTGTAACAAAAACCACCTCAAACACAGTCACCTCCTGCCAGATAACGAATCTTAAGGCAGGTACGTCATATACCTGCCGTGTAAGAGCATATCTTACCGTAAACGGTTCGACAATATACAGTGATAATGTAAGAACGGTGCAGACAACAAAATAATATCACGGCTTTGCGAGCGACGGTTTTATGAACCGCCGCTCGTTTTTTGTCTGTTACACAGCCGTTTCCCTCTTTTTAACTTAACTAATAAATGTAAATTTAGTTAGTTTCATGAAACGTTACATTAAGCAACTAAAAAACAGACTAACTGACCGATAAAGCCGTTATTTAAGTATCGTTTTGGCGAAATTTTGTGTAAATACTACTTTAAATTGTATTAAATACACATATAACACTTCGAACTGTTGTGAAATCCACCGAAAAAATCAGCTTTGTTAAGTAAATTTAGTTAAATCTGTTGACTTCAAATAAAGTTGCATGATATTATAAAGTTAAGCTAAGAAACTAGGAGGCTATATCAGAATAATAGCAGAAGGAGTGAAATCATGACAGGTTTTAAGAAAAGACTGGCAAGCACGGCGCTTGCCACGGCGATGACGCTTACAACTTTACCTGTATCCGTGTTTTTCATAAGCACGGGTGCGGCGGCTGAGGGTGTTCCGAGCGGATTTGCGTATGCGCAAGGAACAAGGTTCATGCTTGACGGAAGTCCGTTCTACTATGCAGGCACAAACTGCTACTACCTTACGTTCAAATCGCAGGATGCGGTAGACAACGTATTCAAAGACGCAGAGGCGATGGGGCTGAAAGTTATCAGAGTCTGGGGCAACCTTGATGTAGGTGTCAAGACAGGTACGACAGACAGCGAAGGAAAGCCGGTATTTACAAACAACAATGACGGCCCGGGTGAAAAGGACGGAATATATTTTCAGTATTTCGACAAGGCTCTGGGTAAGCCGGTAACAAACTTCGGTGAAGACGGCATAAAGAAGCTCGACTACGCATTATATCAGGCCGAAAAGCACGGTATAAAGCTGCTTATCACCTTTACTAACTACTGGGATGCTTTCGGCGGTATGGGTCAATACGTCAAGTGGGCAGAGGAACTTGGCATAACCGGACTTAAAAAAGACGACTTCTACACAAACGAAACGCTCAAGGGCTGGTATAAGGATTATGTCAACGGTCTGCTGAACCACACGAACCCGTATACAAACAGAAAGCTGAAGGATGAGCCTTCCGTATTTGCGTGGGAGCTTGCAAACGAGCCGAGATGCAATACCGATGCTCAGTGTAAGGACAATATACTTTATAACTGGGCAAAGGAAATGAGCGAATATGTAAAGAGCATCGATCCGAATCACATGGTATCGCTCGGCGACGAGGGCTTCTTCAACAGACCTTACGGATATTTTGACGAATATACGACCTCAAACTATGCGTTCTACGGTGCAGAGGGCGTTGACTTTGAAAAGCTGATGACAATCGACACGCTCGACTTCGGTACTCCTCATCTTTATCTTGACCAGTGGGGAATGAAGCATACAGGCACAGGACAGGACGATCTGCTCTGGTTTAAGATACACGGCGAAACCTGTGCGGAGCTTGACAAACCGGTCATTCTGGAAGAATTCGGTCTTACAAACAGGACTATCCGTGACAGCGAGTACGAGCAGTGGTTTGAGGTGCTTGAGGGTAACGTCTACGATACGGTCGAATATGCAGGCACAAACTACTGGATGATAGCGTCATACATTGACGGCGTACTTTATCCCGACTATGACCAGTATACCGTTTACGGTCCGGAGGGAACAGATACCGAAAGCACAAGACAGCTTATCATAAAGCACGCCGCAAATATGGCGGCAAAGAATAACGTCAACACGATAGTCAATGACAAGCTGAGCTTCGACAGAGCGGACAATACCGACCTTACGGTAACAGCAACTATGAAGGAGGGTGCAATAAGCGGTATAACCCTTGACGGAAATGCGCTTACAGAAGGCAAGGACTTCACGATAAACAATAACTCCGTAACTATAAAGGCAAGCTATCTTAAAACACTTGAGCTTAAAAACCATGTGTTCACGCTTGACTGTACGGCAGGCAGCAGCCCGAAGTTCACAGTAAACGTAACCGATGTATCGATCCCTGCACCGACGCTTGATAAATATATCGCTACAGTTGACAAGAACCTGCGTCACTACAAGAAGGTGAATGTAGGCTATGACAAGAAGACAAGCGAATTCAGAGGTATAACGGTAAACGGCAAATATCTCACGGCAGGTACGGATTATACAGATAACGGCGGCTTAGTCACATTCTCAGACAGCTTTATAAAATCTCTCAGCGAGGGCAATGTAACGCTCGTGTTCGACTTCTACGAGGGCGCAGACTGCGAATTCCTGCTTACCGTAACAGATACATCGGCACTTGAGGATATAGATACTTTTGAAAGCTACACAGATGATTCTCAGCTAAGCAGTGCATACACGCCGAATACAAGCGGAAACAACGTAACGGTTTCGCTTGTTGACAACGCAAACGGCAAAGCGATGAAATTTGAGTACAATGTAGGCTCGCCCAACGGATACTGCGGTGTAAACCGCAAGCTGTCACAGCGTAACGTTGCACAGTACAAGGGTGTCAGCATAAACCTTACCGGCGACAACAGCGGTAACAGCTTTACGCTTCAGCTAAGGGATAAAAACGACAACTATTTTGAAAAAGAAATAACAGTCAACTTCTCCGGCGAAAAAACAATTGAGATACCTTTTGAGGAATTTGCCGCTCCAAGCTGGCAGTCAGAATCCGCTACACTTGACACAACGGGTATTGTACAGGTCGCATTCTATGCAGGCAATGGCGGTAACACCGACACAGGCGCTTACATAATCGATGATGTATACTTCTACGGCGAAAAGCAGGACGAATACCCACACCTTATCAACAAGACAGGCACATTTGACGGCTCTGCTCCTGCAACTGTACTTACAAAGCTCGTGCTGTGCGGTCAGAAGATATCAAAGATAACCTACGGCGGCAAAACACTTGACAGCAGTACAGACTACTCGTGGAGCGGAAGTCAGGTGGCACTCAACACGCCGTTCATGCAGACCCTCTCCAACGGCAAACACGAAATAGTATATCATTTCAGCGACAGCACTACAGACACATTTACTCTCACCGTTATCAATTCTTCGGTAACAGATGATACTACGGTTGATAATGTCACAGGCTTCACAAGCACAAACGCAACCGATTCCTCGCTCGCTCTTGCGTGGAACAAGAACAGCAAGGCTGACGGCTACTCGGTTGAAATATACAAGGGCGGTAAGTGGAACGAGATATATAACGGCAACTCCGCAGGCTGTACAGCTACAGGACTTAAAGCTTCCTCGACCTACTCATTCCGTATAAGAGCATACAAGACCTCGGGCGGTACAACGTATTACGGCAACTACACAAGACTTGCCGCTAAAACGGCAGATTCATCCGTACTGGACCCCGTTATATCATTCACCTGTAAATCCGCAACCGCAAATTCTGTTACACTCGGCTGGGCAACAAACAGCAAGGCTGACGGCTACTCGGTTGAAATATACAAGGGCGGCAAGTGGAACGAGATATATAAAGGCAACTCCGCAAGTTGTACGGCTAAAGGACTTAACGCTAACTCGACATATACCTTCCGTATAAGAGCGTACAAGACATCCGGCGGAGCTGTACAGTACAGCGACTATGTAAGACTTGCCGCTAAAACAGTGGAAAGCTCAGTCATTTCAAACGTTACATCCTTCAGAAAAATCTCAGCGACATCATCCGAGCTTATAATAGGCTGGGCAATGAACAACTCCGCAGAAGGATATATCGTTGAACTGTACAGGGGCGGCAAATGGACGGAAGCATTAAGAACCTGCACAAATAATACAGTAGGCTTTATAGCGGGCGACCTTAAGGCAGGTGCGACCTACACATTCCGCATAAGAGCATACAAGACCTCAGGCGACACAGTCATCTACAGCAACTACACAAGACTTGCCGCTGTGACAAACGCAAACTAAAAGCATAATAACAGCAAACGGAGCATATCAGAAAGATATGCTCCGTTTTACTTGTATAAATAGTCTGTTTTTGAAATAAAATAAACTTCTGATTTATTATCCCTATCCCCCTGCCCCCTTTCCCCAGAAAGGGGGTGAATGTGGGGCTGGGTAGATTATAATATCAAGTGCAACACAAAAAAATATGGACATCA
>ERZ791905.738-NODE-738-length-28245-cov-8.325435_pt1 | contig 28245 bp, 18 predicted proteins | sample MGYA00510147_ERZ791905 | MGnify/ENA primary metagenome ERZ791905 (study PRJEB30046, sample SAMN00792084) | human gut metagenome | study: EMG produced TPA metagenomics assembly of the A metagenome-wide association study of gut microbiota in type 2...
ACAGTCGCCCCCAGCACGCGCTCCCGCGCATCGGGCGCGCCGCCCGCACCCATGGCAATCTGATCCGCCGCCGTAAAGCTGAAGCCGCGAATTTTGCCGCAGAGCGCATACGGATTGGTGCGCAGCTGTTCCACCGCGCGCTCCCCATAATTCTGATAGATGCGCAGCGCCACATGCATCGGCACGACATCACGGCAGAAATCAAACAGGCGGTAAAAGCCCATCTGCCGCCGGATCTCGTCACCGATCTCAAGCGCGCGGCGAGGCGAGATTCCCTTGAAATCGGCAAGCCAATCCGGATGGTTGCTCATGACCTCAAAGGTGTCCGCGCCGTATTTCTCCACGATCTTCTCGGCGGTCTTCGGTCCGATGCCCTTGATGACCCCGGAGGACAGGTATTTCAGAATGGCGTCCGGCTGCTCGGGAATCCGCTTCTCAAAGCTGTCCGCCTTTAGTTGTCTGCCGTATTCGCTGTGCACGACATAACTGCCGCGCACCGTAATATTCTCGCCCTCGCTGACAAACGGCATCGTGCCGACGACCGTCACTAGCTCCTTTTTGTCGGTGGAAACCTCGAGGATGGTATAGCCGTTCTGCTCGTTGCGATAGACCACCGACTCAACCGTGCCGGTGACCTCTTCCTTTGCGCCTTTGACGTCCTCCATGCTTCCTCCGTTACTGTTTTACATACACTTCATAGCCGAATTTTTTTGCCTCGCGCGAGCCTGTGCTGTCGGTCAGCAGGACAGGATGCCGCTCGGTGTCCCTGCATTTGCCCGCGAGATGCTCCGCCTTGAGCAACAGCTCGGCGGTCCGCATCTCGTCGTCCCCCGCCGCAAACCGCACCGCGTATACAATACCGCGGCTTTTGGTGCACGCCATGACGATCTCCCGGATGACGGCATAGATGCCGAACACAGCAAACACGCTGAGCAGGATCAGGATAAGATCATTATACACGAAAATCACCCCCATAGCAATATATGAACGAATTGCTATGAGGGTAATTCGATCGTCGGGCGCGCCCGACCGAAAAAAACGTTTACTGCTTTGCCGCTGCCTTCAGCGCATCGACAAGATCGGTCTTCTCCCACGGCATGCCGAGGTCTTCTCTGCCCATGTGACCGTATGCTGCGATCTGCTTGTAGATCGGGCGGCGAAGATCAAACTTCTTGATGATGGCTGCAGGGCGCAGGTCAACCGCATGGCAGACGATATCGGACAACTTGTCGTCCGCGATCACGCCCGTGCCGAAGGTATCGACCATGACCGAGACCGGCTTTGCCACGCCGATGGCATATGCGATCTGCACTTCGCACTTCTTGGCAAGCCCTGCCGCGACGACATTCTTTGCGATGTATCTTGCCGCGTAGGACGCGCTGCGGTCCACCTTGGTCGGATCCTTACCGGAGAAGGCGCCGCCGCCGTGACGGGAGTAGCCGCCGTAGGTGTCAACGATGATCTTTCTGCCGGTCAGACCCGTATCGCCCATCGGACCGCCGATGACAAAACGTCCGGTCGGGTTGACGTAGATCTTCGTCTGCTCATCCATCATGGATGCGGGAATGATCGGCTTGATGATCTGCTCGATCACGTCAGCACGGATCTTGTCCAGGCTGACCTCGTCGCTGTGCTGCGATGAAACGACGATCGCATCGATGCGAACCGGCTTGCCGTCGTCATACTCGACCGTGACCTGCGTCTTGCCGTCGGGGCGGAGATAGTCCAGCGTGCCGTTTTTACGCACCTCGGTGAGACGCAGCGCCAGCTTGTGCGCCAGCGAGATCGGCAGCGGCATCAGCTCCGGCGTCTCGTCGCAGGCATAACCGAACATCAGTCCCTGGTCGCCCGCGCCGGTGTCCAGACCGTCGCTCTGCTCGCCCGCCTTTGCCTCGGCGCACTTGTCCACGCCGAGCGCGATATCGGGCGACTGCTGGTGCAGCGAGTTCAGCACCGCGCAGGTGTGGCAGTCAAAGCCGTATTTCGCACGGTCATAGCCGATCTCCTCGACCGTCTTGCGTGCAATCTCGGTGACATCCACCTTTGCCTTGGTCGTCACCTCGCCCATGATCATGATCAGACCGGTCGTCGTAAAGGTCTCGCATGCAACGCGGGACTGCGGGTCCTCCGCCAGCATGGCATCGAGAATCGCATCCGAAATTTTGTCGCAGATCTTATCGGGATGCCCCTCGGTGACCGATTCGGATGTAAACAGAATTTTGCTCATTTGTGACCTCCTGCGGCAAAGAAAAACCCTCGCGATTGCTCCCGAGGGTGAAATCTCATCTCTCAGGAATTGGCACCTTACAAATGCAGGTTGCCGGGCTTCACAGGGCCAGTCCCTCCGCCGCTCTTGATAAGAAAATATTGATATGTCGATGGATACAGTATACCATACATTTCGGGGCTGCGCAATAGTTTTTTCGATTATTCTTCGGAAAAAACGCCGTTTTTGTCGATCTCCGTGATCCGCCCGTACAGTTCGCCGTCCGCCCGATACAAAAGGAACACGCCGTCCCCCGCATAGTCCACGCGAAGACGCGCAATCGTATTCGTATCGGGGTCATAGGCATAGACGGCATCCATCGCCGAAAGCGTTTTTTCGCTGTATTCCCAACGCAGGTAGGCATAGGCTTCGTCCAGCGGGATCGGCACATAGGTGTTCCAGTCGTCCATTCTCGCATTGCGGCAGCGCACCGCGCCGGTCAGCGCCCAGGTCGATTCGGTCACGCCGACGATGTGCTCATGGAAGCGGCAATTCAGCTCGGGTACATAGCTTGCACTGACATTCAGCACAGCGATGCGCCCCGTGCCGGGATTTTCTTTTGCAAGCCCCGCAACCGCACTGACCACGCGACTGTCCGCCTCGTAATTCGCCTTGTAATCCGCGATCTCGGACACCGCCGTGACGCAGAACAATACGGCGAAGAGGCTGCCGACCACAGCAAGCGTCTTCTGCCTGCCGCGGCACAATGCACGGAAGAGTGCATCGGCGGCAAGCGCAATGCCGACAAAGCTCGGCACCGTTCCGCGCAGCGAAAACCACGGGTTGGACACGATAAAGAAAGGCGCAAGCGGCGCGGCGGCGAGCAGAATCCCGCCGAGGATGGGCACGAGCAGCTTGCCGCGCTCCTGTTTGCCGCCGAACTGCGTCAGTGCAAAGAACACCGTACAAAGCAGCAGAAGCAGACACCAAAGCCATGCGCCGTCGGACAGGATGCGCAGGATACCGCGGATCAGGCCGTGTGAGAGAATATACCAGCCGCCGCCGAAGAAAGCGGACTTCATCTGTCCGACAAGCTCGGGCAGGAAGGTATCAAAATAGTACGCCGAGGTAGGCAGAATCACGTCGGTTCTGCCGTCATAAAGCGGGCTGGGGCCGGCAAGCGCGGTGACGCCGAAATACGTTCCCGCAACGAGGATGCAGAGGAGCGCCGCCGCCGACCGCTCCCGCCGCTCCCGCACGACAAGCAGGGCGAGCAGAACATGGAGCGCGCAGGACAGCACCGCCGTCTGCTCATAGAAACAGAAGGTCAGAAACTGCAAGACAAGCGCACCGGCAAGCTGCCCGCGGCGCCCGCTCTCCAGATAGCGGGAGAAGCATCCCGCAGCCAGCGCGGCAAACAACAGTCCCGGAATGATGCGCGACGAAGCGCTGACCCAATATGTCCCCTCGATGCCGAGCGGCATGAGCGCATAAAAGACAACGAACAGACCGCTCGTGCCGAAATGCTTTTCAAACAGGTTGCGGAATATGACAGCCGAGGCAGCATACGCCGCAGAGAGCAGCAGGACGGACAAAATCATACAGCCCCAGAGCCACGACCAGAGCGTGATGTCGAAAAGCCCCGCCAAGGGGCGTGCGGCAAACAGCCCGAGCGCCTTTACAAGATACGGCACGCTGCCCTGTGCAGCGTAATTGTGATATTGAATATAATCGTCAAGCTGCGGAAAATAGCGAAAACCGAAATACAGATACCGCAGCGCGATCAGCAGGAAAACGGACAAAAAAGGCAGAAGGGTATTCTGCCTTTCGTGATTTACCTGTACAAAATGCAGCCGTCTCAAGCCGATTCCTCCGTCAGAACATGAATTTCAGGAAGTTCAGAAAACCGTAGGACACGCCGGCGACCAAAAGCCCCGCCGTGAGAACCCCCGCTGCAATGGCAGGCAGCGCCTTCCGCATGCGCATATCCAGCATGGCGGCAATCAGCGCGCCGGTCCATGCACCCGTTCCGGGCAGCGGAATGGCGACGAAAATAAACAATCCCCACCCGGCATACTTCACGATGGACGCCGAATGCTTATGCGCCTTATTCTCCACCCAGTTTGCAATTTTGTCCAGATGCGGGATGCCCTTCATCCAGTTCAAAATAAAGCGGATAAACAGCAGAATGAACGGTACGGGCAAAAGATTGCCGACGGTGCAGACGAGATAGTTCTCCCAAAACGGGAGACCGAAGCTGCACCCGATCGGGATCGCGCCGCGCAGCTCGACGATCGGCAGCATGGAAATCAGGAAAGTATAGAGCGTATGGTTCAGGTTTTCAAACATGCTGTCGGTATCTCCCTATTTGTGATACTTCTATTGTACACAATCCGATGGACCAAATCAAGAAAAAACGGAAATTTTTATAAATCCTTAAAGACCTTCAGCCGCCCAGTTTTGCGTCCAGCACCGCAAAGAAGAACACGAGTGCCGCAGCGATCACGGCAAGCGAAACGAGCGTGACGATGATTGTATTTTTATTCGTTCCCTTGTGCTGTTCGCCGACGGCGAGACGCGTGGCGCGCATGGCAGTGGTGACCGGCTTATACAGCAGCATGACCAGCGCTGCATTGAGAATGCCTTTAAGCAGATTGAACGGCAGAAGCAAAGTCGGGATCATGGCGATCACCGCCTCGACCGGCACGCCCTTAAAGCCGGGGGTGATAATGAGGTTTGCCGCAAGCATGACGGCGGTCATGGAAAGTGTTGCCGCAACCAAGCCGAGGACGGCGTTTTTCAGACTTTTTCTGTATGTATAAATGAGCGCCGCGACGACGGTGTAGGTCGCGGAGCCGACGAAATTCATAATCATGCCGTCGATACCGGTCTGACTGATCGTAAACATTTCAAGGAGCGAAGTCACGGCAGACATGGCGAGTCCCGCAAGCGGACCGAGATAGAGCGCGCCGATCGTCATGACAGCGTCCTTGATGTCAAAGGTCAGAAAATCGACGCGGAACGGCGTCAGAAACATGGATAAATATGCAATCGCAGCGAATATCGAGGTTGCGGCGATGCGGTTGAGTTTTTGCGTGGAATTTTTCATAATACCCTCCAAAGCCTTTGGAGAAAAAGGAAATTCCCCTGCAAAAATATGCAGGGGAACGAATGACCGCAAAGGTGCGGAGACCCTTTTCTATCTTTTCTCATCCAGACTGTACTGTCGGTGCAGGAATCTCACCTGCTCGGCACTTGCGTGTTCGCGGACTTTACCGCCGGTATGGAATTGCACCATTCCCCAAAGATATAAAATTGATTTTTTGCGCAGGTGCGCAGTGCGGCAGCCGTCATGGCGGCAGTGCCGCAAATGCAGAAGGACGACAGCATGCTGTCGTCCTTCCTTTTACCTTTGGCTTACACCAAAGGCGGCAATGCGGGAATTAGCCCTTGATCTCGGTAACGACGCCCGAACCAACGGTTCTGCCACCCTCGCGAATAGCGAAACGCAGACCGACTTCGATAGCGATAGGGGTAATCAGCGTAACGTCCATGTTGACGTTATCGCCCGGGCGGCACATATCAACGCCTTCAGGCAGCTTGATCGTACCGGTAACGTCGGTCGTTCTGAAATAGAACTGCGGACGATAGCCCGAGAAGAACGGCTTCTGACGACCGCCCTCTTTTTCAGTCAGAACGTAAACCTGACCGATGAACTCCGTGTGGGGGTTGATCGTGCCGGGCTTGCAGAGGACCTGACCTCTTTCGATCTCGTTCTTCTGGATACCACGGAGAAGAGCGCCGATGTTATCGCCTGCCTGAGCCTCATCCATCATCTTGTGGAACATCTCGATACCGGTGATAACGGTCTTCTTTCTCTCGGTGGTCAGACCGATGATCTCAACTTCGTCAGACATCTTCAGAACGCCTCTCTCAACACGACCGGTAGCAACGGTACCACGACCGGAGATCGAGAAGACATCCTCGACAGGCATCAGGAACGGCTTGTCGCTCATTCTGTCAGGCGTAGGAATGTAGTCATCAACAGCGTCCATCAGCTCCTTGATGCAAGCATACTCGGGAGCGTTGGGGTCGGTGCTCGAGGACTCCAGTGCGACACGTGCAGAACCTCTGATGATCGGCACTTCGTCGCCCGGGAAGTCGTACTGAGAAAGCAGATCGCGGATCTCCATCTCAACGAGGTCGAGCAGTTCGGGGTCGTCCACGATATCGGTCTTGTTCATGAAGACAACGATTGCGGGAACGCCGACCTGACGAGCAAGCAGAACGTGCTCACGGGTCTGCTGCAGAGGGCCGTCGGTACCTGCAACGACGAGGATTGCGCCGTCCATCTGTGCTGCACCGGTGATCATGTTCTTGACATAGTCAGCGTGGCCGGGGCAGTCAACGTGTGCGTAGTGACGCTTAGCGGTCTCATACTCAACGTGTCTGGTGTTGATCGTGATACCTCTTGCTCTCTCTTCGGGCGCGTTATCGATCTGGTCATAAGCCATGAACTCGATGTTGCCGTTGCTGAGAGACAGGTACTTGGTGATCGCTGCGGTCAGCGTGGTCTTGCCGTGGTCGACGTGACCGATCGTACCGATATTAACATGGGGTTTGGTTCTCTCAAACTTTTGCTTTGCCATTTTTAATATCCTCCTGATATAAAATTTTAATTGAATTTTGTTCTATAAATCGGTTTGCACCGAAATATCAAAATTAGTCTTTCTTGCCTCTTGCCTTGATGATCTCTTCCTGGATGTTCTTCGGAACTTCAGCGAAGTGGCTGGGCTCCATGGTGTAGATACCGCGACCCTGCGTTCTGGAACGAAGGCTCGTTGCATAACCGAACATCTCGGACAGCGGAACAAATGCGTTGATCTGCTGTGCGCCCGCGACAGGCTCCATCGACTGGATCTGACCGCGGCGGGAGTTGAGGTCGCCGATGACATCGCCGAGATAATCATCCGGCGTGGTGACGGTAACCTTCATGATCGGCTCGGTGAGCACGGGGTCAGCCTCGCGCATAGCTTCCTTGAACGCCATAGAACCGGCGATCTTGAACGCCATTTCGGAGGAGTCGACTTCGTGATACGAACCATCATAAAGCGTGACCTTGACGTCAACAACGTTGTAGCCTGCCAGTACACCGCTCTGCATAGCGCCCTGGATACCTGCATCAACCGCGGGGATGAATTCCTTCGGAATCGAGCCGCCGGTTACAGCGTTGATGAACTCGTAGCCCTTACCGGGCTCGTTGGGCTCAAGAATAATCTTGACGTGACCGTACTGACCGCTACCACCGGACTGTCTCTTGTACTTCGTCTCGTGGTCGACCTTCTTGCGGATGGTCTCCTTGTATGCAACCTGCGGGTTACCTACATTCGCCTCAACCTTGAACTCGCGCAGAAGTCTGTCGACGATGATCTCCAGGTGAAGCTCGCCCATGCCGGCGATGATCGTTTGTCCGGTCTCCTCGTCCGTATAGGTACGGAACGTCGGGTCTTCCTCAGCGAGCTTCGACAGTGCGATGCCCATCTTTTCCTGGCCTGCCTTCGTCTTCGGCTCAATTGCGACACGAATAACGGGTTCGGGGAATTCCATCGACTCCAGGATGATCGGATGCTTCTCATCGCAGAAGGTATCGCCGGTGGTCGTATTCTTAACGCCTACGACAGCCGCGATATCGCCCGAGTAGCAGCAATCAATGTCCTTACGGTCATTTGCATGCATCTGCAGGATTCGACCGAATCGCTCGCGCGTTCCCTTGGTCGAGTTGTATGCAGCGCTGCCCGCCTCGATCGTACCCGAGTAAACTCTGAAGAAGCAGAGCTTACCGACGAACGGGTCGGTCATGATCTTGAATGCAAGTGCGGAGAACGGCTCGTTGTCATCCGCCTCTCTGTGGTCTTCCTCACCGGTGTCGGGGTTGACGCCCATGACAGGGGGAATATCCAGCGGAGAAGGCATGTAGTCGATGATTGCATCGAGCAGCTTCTGTACACCCTTGTTCTTGTAGGAGGTACCGCAGGTGACGGGGACGAGCTTATTTGCGATCGTTGCTGCGCGGATTGCCTTCTTCAGCTCCGGCACGGTCGGCTCTTCGCCCATCAGGTACTTCTCCATCAGCTCATCGTCGGTCTCGACGACGGCTTCGACGAGGTCTGCGCGGTACTTCTTCGCCTCTTCCAGCATATCCTCCGGAATGGGCTCGACGCGCATATCCTTGCCGAGATCATCATAATAGATATCAGCCTCCATATTCAGAAGGTCGATAATGCCTCTGAACGTGGACTCCTTGCCGATCGGCAGCTGAATCGGGACAGGATTGGTGTGCAGTCTGTCCTTCATCATCTGAACCACACGGTAGAAGTTTGCGCCGGTGATGTCCATCTTGTTGACATACGCCATGCGCGGAACCTGATACTTGTCAGCCTGTCTCCAGACGGTTTCAGACTGAGGCTCAACGCCGCCCTTTGCACAGAAGACGGTTACCGAGCCGTCGAGCACGCGAAGCGAACGCTCAACTTCAACGGTAAAGTCAACGTGACCGGGGGTGTCGATGATGTTGATTCTGTTGTTCTTCCAGTAGCATGTGGTAGCCGCGGACGTAATGGTAATGCCGCGCTCCTGCTCCTGCTCCATCCAGTCCATCGTCGCAGCGCCTTCGTGAACTTCACCGATGCGGTGCGTCTTGCCGGTGTAGAACAGGATACGCTCTGTCGTGGTCGTCTTACCGGCGTCGATGTGCGCCATGATGCCGATATTACGAGTCCGTTCAAGCGAATATTCTCTTGGCATTGTTTTCTCCTTCTGTGCGGCTTAATATCTGTAATGTGCAAAAGCCTTGTTTGCTTCTGCCATCTTGTGCGTCTCTTCCTTCTTCTTGAATGCACCGCCGGCGCTGTTCTTCGCGTCGATGATCTCGCCCGCGAGCTTTTCCGCCATGGTTCTTTCACTGCGCTTTCTGGAGAACGCAGTCATCCAACGAAGTCCGAGCGTCTGTCTTCTCTCAGCTCTTACTTCCATAGGAACCTGATAGGTCGAGCCGCCGACACGGCGAGCCTTGACCTCGAGTACAGGCATTACGTTTTCAAGAGCTGCCTGGAATACTTCGAGAGGATTCTTGTTTTCTTTTGCTTCTACGATTGCAAATGCATCGTAAACGATCTTCTGGGCAACACCCTTCTTGCCGTCATACATGATATTGTTGATCAGTTTGGTTACAAGCTGGGAGTTGTAAATCGGATCCGGCAATACTTCTCTCTTGGAAATTTGACCTCTTCTAGGCACTTTCCTTCCCTCCTTCATAAAAAATGAATCTCATCGGTACTCGAATTTGATAATCCGTAAGCGCTCGTCCAAGGTGTGTATTATAGCTGTACATAAACATTTATATTACGCACTCGTTTGACGGCACAAACTGTACCATTTTGCTTGAAATAAGTGTGGCTTATTTCTTCGGACGCTTTGCGCCGTACTTGGAACGGCTCTGGTTGCGGTTTGCAACACCCTGTGCGTCCAGCGTGCCGCGGATGATGTGGTAACGGCAGCCAGGCAGGTCACGTACTCTACCGCCTCTGATCAGTACGACAGAGTGCTCTTGGAGATTGTGGCCGATGCCCGGAATGTAGGTCGTTGCTTCCATACCGTTGGTCAGTCTGACTCTGGCGATCTTACGAAGTGCAGAGTTCGGCTTCTTCGGGGTGGTCGTGGTGACCTTCGTGCACACACCGCGCTTTTGGGGCGAGCTCAGGTCGGTGGACTTATTCTTCAGCGTGTTGAAACCCTGCTGAAGGACAGGTGACTTGGACTTGTAGACCGACTTGGAACGTCCGTTCTTAACGAGCTGGTTAAAGGTTGGCATACTTTTCCTCCTTCTTTGAAATATAAGTGTTTATATACGGCATCGAAGGGATTCGCAAGCGATGCTGTATGCATCCCGGAAACGCCCGTAGCAATACAGTCGTCACCAAAATACATCACATTATAGCATTTGCACGCCGATTTGTCAAGCGTTTCGGGGCGTTTTGCGCGTAATTTTACAGGTTTTTTGCACATTTTTTCGTTTTCAGCCGCCATTTTTTCAGTATGGACAAAAAAGTGCGGTTTTATTTCTCTGCGGCACCGAAAAAGAGACCGCCCGGCGCGGCGAAGCCGCGCGGAGCAGTCTCTGAAGCTTATTCAGCGGTGTCCGTGGATGCCGCATCCGAAACCGGATATGCCGCATCGGTCGGGAACACTTCGATGTCGTTGTAGACCGACAGACCGGTACCTGCGGGAATCAGCTTACCGATGATGACGTTCTCCTTCAGGCCCTGGAGGTGGTCAACCTTACCGCGGATCGCCGCCTCGGTCAGAACCTTGGTGGTCTCCTGGAAGGATGCCGCACTGAGGAAGGATTCGGTCATGAGTGCCGCCTTGGTGATACCGAGCAGCATCGGCGAGCCCTCCGCATGGCGCAGCTCGGTCTCACCGGCAGCGATGCGGGCGTCGATCTTCTCGTTTTCTTCGATGAATTCGGGAACATCCGCCGTCGTACCGATGAGCAGTGAGGTATCGCCCGCGTCATCGACATGGATCTTGCGCGTCATCTGACGTGCAATGATCTCGATGTGCTTATCGTTGATCTCAACCGCCTGGAGACGGTAAACGCGCTGTACCTCGCGGATGATATAATCATAGACCGCTTCGATACCGTTGGTCTTGAGGATGTCGGCAGGCGCCTTGTTGCCCTCGGTCAGGCTCTGACCGATCGTGACATGCTGCCCTTCCTCAACGATGATGCGCGTGCCGAACGGAATCGGATATGCAAACTCTTCGCCGGTCTCATCCGAGGTGACGACGACATTGCGCATATTCTTGCTTTCCTGCATACGGACTGTGCCGGTTGCTTCGGTGATGATGGCTGCCTTCTTCGGGCGGCGTGCTTCGAGAAGCTCCTCGACGCGGGGAAGACCCTGGGTAATATCCGAACCTGCGATACCACCGGTATGGAAGGTTCTCATCGTCAGCTGCGTACCGGGTTCGCCGATGGACTGTGCCGCGATGATACCGACCGCTTCACCGACGTTGACCTTCTTGCCAGAGGCAAGGTCGGCACCGTAGCAGTGCGCGCAGACGCCGCGCTTTGCCTTGCAGCGCAGGATGGAACGGACGAGAACCTGCTCGATGCCGCTCTTGCCGACGGCATCCGCCTGATCCTCAGAGATCAGATCGCCCTTCTTGACAAGGACTTCGTCGGTCGTGGGATCGACGACATCCTCGAGCGAATAGCGCCCGATGAGTCTGTCCTTGATCGGCTCGATGATCTCGTCGCCGTCCTTGATGTCGCAGACGACAACGCCTTCGGTCGTGCCGCAGTCGTCCTCGTGAATGATGACCTGCTGCGAGACATCGACCAGACGGCGGGTGAGGTAACCCGAGTCTGCCGTACGGAGTGCGGTATCCGAAAGGCTCTTACGCGAACCGCGGGCACCGATGAAGTACTCGAGGTTGTTCAGACCTTCGCGGAAGTTCGACTTGATCGGGATCTCCATCGTCTTACCGTTGGTTGCAAACATCAGACCGCGCATACCGGCGAGCTGACGCAGCTGGCTGGCATTACCGCGGGCACCGGAGTCGATGATCATCTTAAGGGAGTTGAACTTGTCGAAGCCGTCGGTCAGCGCAGTGGTGACATCCTCGGTCGTCTGCTCCCAGATCTTGATGACGTTGTTGTAGCGTTCCTCCTCGGAAAGCTCGCCGTCGAGGAAGTGCTCGGTGACGATGCCGACCTTCTGCTCTGCCTCAGCGACCTTGGTGTACTTTTCAGGCGGAATCTTCATGTCATAGACCGAGATCGAAATACCGCTCTTGGTCGAATACTTGAAGCCGGTCGCCTTGATGTTATCCAGCATCTGTGCAGCAACGGTGATACCGTTGATCTTGATGCAGTTGTCAATGATCTTACCGAGCTGCTTCTTCTTGATGACGAAAGCAACCTCAAGATCCAGTATCTTATCCGGATCGCTGCGGTCCACATAACCGAGGTTCTGCGGAATCTGCTGGTTGAAGATGAGTCTGCCGAGCGTGGCATCGACGATCTTGGAATACTTCACGCCGTCGATTTCCTTCTCCATGCGGACGCGGATCGGCGCGTGCAGCCCGAGCTGGCCGTTGGCATACGCCATCTCAGCCTCGTTCATATCGCGGAAGACACGGCCTGTGCCCAGCTCGTTCTCATTGGTCATCGTCAGATAGTACGAGCCGAGGATCATATCCTGTGAAGGCACCGTGACGGCACGACCGTCGGCGGGCTTCAGCAGGTTATTGGCAGACAGCATCAGGAAACGAGCCTCCGCCTGTGCCTCTGCGGACAGCGGCACATGAACAGGCATCTGGTCGCCGTCGAAGTCGGCGTTGAATGCCGAGCAGACCAGCGGGTGGAGTTTGATGGCTCTGCCCTCGACCAGGATCGGCTCGAATGCCTGTATGGACAGTCTGTGCAGCGTAGGCGCACGGTTCAGCAGAACCGGGTGCTCCTTGATGACATTTTCAAGCGCATCCCAAACCTCGGGATACACCTTGTCGACCTTCTTCTTGGCTTCCTTGATGTTGGCAGCCTTCTGCGTCTCGACCAAGCGCTTCATGACGAAGGGCTTGAACAGCTCGAGTGCCATTTCCTTCGGCAGACCGCACTGGAAGATCTTCAGATCCGGACCGACGACGATAACCGAACGGCCGGAATAGTCAACGCGCTTACCGAGCAGGTTCTGGCGGAAGCGTCCCTGCTTACCGCGCAGCATCTCGGACAGCGACTTAAGCGCACGGTTGGACGGTCCGGTGACCGCCTTGCCGCGTCTGCCGTTGTCGATCAGAGCATCGACCGCCTCCTGCAGCATGCGCTTCTCGTTGCGCACGATGATCTCGGGCGCATGAAGCTCCATCAGCTTCTTCAGGCGGTTGTTGCGATTGATGACGCGGCGGTACAGATCGTTCAGGTCAGAGGTGGCAAATCTGCCGCCGTCGAGCTGCACCATCGGGCGGATCTCCGGCGGGAGAACCGGCACGACGTCGAGAATCATCCACTCGGGACGGTTGTGCGACAGTCTGAATGCCTCGACGACCTCCAGACGCTTGATGATCTTCAGTTTCTTCTGACCGCTGGCATGCTCCAGCTCCTCTTTCAGCTCCTTGGAGAGCTGTTCGATGTCGATCTCGGCAAGCAGCTCCTTGATCGCTTCCGCGCCCATGCCGACGCGGAAATCGTTCTCGTAGCGCTCATACCACTCGTTGTATTCCTTCTCGCTGAGCAGCTGCTTCTTCTGCAGCCCGGTCGCACCGGGATCAATGACGATATACTGCGCGAAATAGAGCACGCGCTCGAGGTTTCTCGGCGTGATGTCAAGCAGCAGACCGATGCGGGACGGGATCGCGCGGAAGTACCAGATGTGCGACACCGGCGCGGCAAGCTCGATGTGACCCATGCGCTCGCGGCGGACCTTCTTGGTCGTGACCTCGACGCCGCACTTCTCGCAGATCTTGCCCTTATGCCGGACGCGCTTGTATTTGCCGCAGAGGCACTCCCAGTCCTTCGTAGGCCCGAAAATGCGCTCGCAGAACAGACCGTCCTTCTCTGCCTTCAGCGTTCTGTAGTTGATCGTTTCCGGCTTTGTGACCTCGCCGTACGACCACTGACGGATCATATCGGGAGACGCAAGACCGATCTTGATTGAATCAAAAACGTTATCCATTTATATTACCATCTTTTGCGGGCACCGCAAAAGCACCTCTCCTATTAAATTTGAATCTCAATGCGTCCCGCGTGCGCGGGACTCCGATCAAACGTCGAAGGAATCGCTGTCAACGTCGTCTGCGAAGAAATCGCCATCGCCGTCCTCGCCCTCGTCTTCCGTGAAGGAATCAAAGAGCTCATCGGTCTGCACGGTCTCTCCCAGGTCAGAGGCGCTGATACCGTCTTCGTCTTCAATAGGACTTACATAGTTGGGGGTCTCCAGGTCGTCGTCGCCGATCTTGGCAAGCTCGATCTCCTCACCGTTCTTGTCGAGTACACGGACATCCAGTGCCAGCGACTGCAGCTCCTTGACAAGAACCTTGAAAGACTCGGGCACGCCCGGCGTCGGGATGTTCTGTCCCTGTACGATCGCCTCGTAGGTCTTGACACGTCCGGTGACATCGTCACTCTTGACCGTCAGGATCTCCTGAAGCGTATAAGCCGCACCGTATGCCTCGAGCGCCCAGACTTCCATCTCGCCGAAACGCTGACCGCCGAACTGCGCCTTACCGCCGAGCGGCTGCTGCGTCACCAGCGAGTACGGACCGGTGGAACGCGCGTGGATCTTATCGTCAACGAGGTGGTGGAGCTTGAGGTAGTACATGTAGCCGACCGTAACCGGGTTGTCAAACGCTTCACCGGTTCTGCCGTCATACACGGTGGTCTTACCGTCGACCACATAGAGCTTACCTTCGCTCAGCAGCTTCTCGTACTTTTCGGGTTCGGTCTGCTTATTCACGCTGACGCACTCATTCTTGCCGGTTTCGGGATTCTGCACCAGCTCGACCGTTTCCTTGCCCTCGATATTCTCACCGGGGCGGATTTCGCGGCAGAGTCCGGCTTTCTTCAGGAGGTCGAGAATATCCTTCTCGCTTGCGCCGTCGAATGCAGGGGTCATGACCTTGATGCCAAGCTCCTTTGCGGCTCTGCCGAGGTGGACTTCAAGCACCTGACCGATGTTCATACGCGAAGGAACACCCAGCGGGTTCAGCACGATGTCCAGCGGCGTGCCGTCTGCCAGGAAAGGCATATCTTCGGGCGGCAGGATGCGCGAAACGACACCCTTGTTACCGTGGCGGCCTGCCATCTTGTCACCGACCGAGATCTTTCTCTTCTGTGCAATGTAAACGCGGACGACCTTGTTGACTCCGGGCGGGAGATCATCCTGCTGATCGCGTGAGAAGACCTTGACGTCCACGACGATACCGCTCTCACCGTGCGGAACACGGAGCGAGGTATCGCGGACTTCTCTTGCCTTCTCGCCGAAGATGGCGCGCAGCAATCTCTCTTCTGCGGTCAGCTCGGTCTCGCCCTTCGGCGTGACCTTACCGACGAGAATGTCGCCCGAGCGGACCTCGGTACCGATCTTGACGATACCGTCGGAGTTCAGATCCTTCAGCGCGTCGTCGCCGACGTTCGGGATCTCGCAAGTGATAATTTCCTCACCGAGCTTGGTGTCGCGGGCTTCATGCGAATACTCCTCAATGTGGATCGAGGTGTACATATCGTCGCGGACGAGGCGCTCATTGAGCAGAACCGCGTCCTCGTAGTTGTAGCCTTCCCAGGTCATGAAGCCGATCAGCGCATTCTTACCGAGCGAAATTTCGCCCTCGTAGGTTGCGGGACCGTCGGCAATGACATCGCCCTTCTCCACACGGTCGCCCTCGGAGACGATCGGCTTCTGGTTGATGCAGGTGCCCTGGTTGGAGCGCTTGAATTTAATGAGGTGATAGGTGACCTTCGTGCCGTCGTCCTGGCGGACCGTGACGTCATCGGCAGTCACACGCTCGACCACGCCGCCTTCCTTGGCAAGCACGCAGACGCCGGAGTCGATTGCTGCCTTATACTCCATACCGGTGCCGACGATCGGCGCGTCGGAGATCATCAGCGGAACAGCCTGCTTCTGCATGTTCGAGCCCATGAGTGCACGGGTGTTATCGTCGTTTTCAAGGAACGGGATCATCGCGGTTGCAACCGAGACCAGCATCTTCGGTGCGACATCGACATAGTCGATCTGCGATGCGTCCACTTCGAGAATCTCGGACTTGTCGCGCGCGATGATGCGGCTCTTGACAAATCTGCCCTCGGCGTCGAGCGGCTCGTTCGCCTGTGCGATGATGTAGTTGTCCTCAACATCCGCAGTCATATACTCAACGATGTCGGTGACCTTGCCGGTCGCCTTATCCACCTTGCGGTAGGGCGCCTCGATAAAGCCGTAATCCGAGATCTTTGCGTAAGTTGCGAGGTAGGAGATCAGACCGATGTTCGGACCTTCGGGCGTCTCGATCGGGCACATTCTGCCGTAGTGCGTGTAGTGCACGTCACGAACCTCGAAGGATGCGCGGTCACGCGACAGACCGCCGGGACCGAGCGCAGACAGACGGCGCTTGTGCGTCAGCTCTGCCAGCGGGTTGTTCTGATCCATGAACTGCGACAGCGGCGAAGAACCGAAGAACTCGCGGATCGCCGTGACGACCGGGCGGATGTTGATGAGGTTCTGCGGATGCAGCTCTGTGCCGTCCTGCACCGTCATTCTCTCCTTGATGATCTTGTCCATGCGGGAGAAACCGATGCGCAGCTGGTTCTGCAGCAGCTCGCCGACGCAGCGCATGCGGCGGTTGCCCAGGTGGTCGATGTCGTCAAAGCTGCCGACACCGTGCGAAAGACCGATCAGATAGTTGATCGATGCGAAAATATCATCTTTGGTGATATGCTTGGGGCAAAGCTCGTGGATACGCTTCTTTGCCTCTGCCTTGACGGCGTCCACATCGCCGCCGCACTGCTCCAGGATCTCGCGGAGCACGACGGTTCTCACCTTTTCGTTGATGCCGCAGTCACGCAGGTCGAAACCGAGCAGATTCTCGGGCTCGGTGGTGTTGTTGGAGAAGACCTTGAGGGTCGTGCCGTCATCAAGGGCAAGAAGAACTTCGTTGACGCAGTTCTTCTCGATCTCGCGTGCCATCTCGCGGGTCAGCGTGACGCCTGCCTCGCAGACAAGCTCACCCGTGAAAGGGTTGACGGCGGGCTCCGCCAGCTTGTGCCCGACGATACGTCCGGCAACATCCAGCTTCTTATCATATTTATAGCGGCCGACCGGTGCGAGGTCATAACGCTTGGGATCAAAAAACAGATTGTTGATGAGGATCTGCGCACTCTCCACCAGCGGCGGTTCGCCCGGGCGGAGCTTCTTGTAGATCTCCTTGAGCGCCTCTTCGCCGAGCGTGGTGTTGTTTTCTGCCGCAAGCGTTGCGCACTCGTCCTTCTCGAAAGTCGCCTTGATCAGCGTCTCGTCGCCGAACATCGAAAGGATGTCCGCATCGGACTCCACGCCGAGTGCACGGACGAGCACCGTGATCGGAATCTTTCTCGTCTTATCGATCTTGACAAAGAAAGCGTCGGATGCGTCGGTCTCATACTCCAGCCATGCGCCTCTGTACGGGATGACCGTCGCGGTGTGCATATGCTTACCGGTCTTGTCGATCGCGTCGCCGTAGTAGATACCGGGCGAACGGACGATCTGCGAGACGATAACGCGCTCTGCGCCGTTGATGACGAAGGTACCGTTGTCGGTCATCATCGGGAAGTCGCCCATGTATATCTCGGACTCTTTTACCTCACCGGTCTCCTTGTTGGTAAGTCTGACCCTCACCTTGAGGGGCGCTGCGTAGTTGACATCGCGCTCCTTGCATTCCTCGACCGGGTATTGCGTCTTCGGGTCGATGGAATAATCGACAAACTCGATAATGAGGTTGCCCGAGTAATCGACGATCGGAGAAACATCGTCGAGCACTTCCCGCAGACCATCTCTGAGGAACCACTCAAACGACTTCTTCTGCACCTCGAGCAGATTGGGCATTTCAATCGCCTCGCCGACTCTTGAAAAGCTCATTCTCACATTCTTACCAAGCTTCTGGGGTGTGAGCATAGTATAGAATCACTCCTTCTTTCATATCTCGCCGCTTGCGAAAACAGCAGAAAATTTCACTTCATGCGCGCGCGTTATAATATTAATGTGAAAATTAACAAAAAGAGTGCCGACAGACCCGCTTTTTTCTCAAAAAGAGCACATGCGTTTCGTCTTCTTCTTTTTACTTTAAATATACCGATTCGCATAATTAAAGCAATTATAATGCAGTTTATTATTATAGCAAGCTTCCCCCACCCTGTCAAGCGTTTTTTTACTTTTTTTCAAAAAACCGCGTATATTTTCGCCCAAAGCTGCAAAAATCCTGCGCGCACTTCCCTGTTTTTCGCCTTTTTTGAAAAAAATCGAAAAAGCCCTTGCTTTTTGTACCGACTTATGCTAATATAAATATTCGTAAATGAGTAACTTTGCTGTGCGCACCCTCTCAGGCGCCGGCTGGTGTTCATATTCTTACTTTTGAAGGAGGTGAACCTCGTGCCGAACATTAAATCCGCAAAGAAGCGTGTAAAGGTCATCGAAGCGAAGACGCTTCAGAACCGTATCTTCAAGACGCAGCTTCACACCATCGTAAAGAAGTATGACGCAGCTCTGGAGAGCGGGGACAAGGCAGCCGCAACCGAAGCATACAAGGAGGCTGTCAAGAAGATCGACCAGGCAGCAAACCGCAACATTATTCACAAGAATGCAGCTGCACACAAGAAGAGCCAGTTTACCATTAAACTCAACAAGATGGCATAACCGAAAGCAGACCGACTGACGCACGGTCTGCTTTTTGTTTGCGATAGAGATGCCGGGACGGCTGAGCCATCCCGGCATCTCTATTGTTATATTCGTCCTCCCGAATCATCCATGCACAAGCTGCGAAATTGCATACAGAACAGCAATATGAAGCGGATAGTATCCGTAGAAAAGCCATTTCATACCGTGCTTTCCTCGCTTGCCGTTGTAAAATGCAAGTATTCCCACCGCTGCAAGTGAGAAGAGCTGCGAGGGCATACCGCCTATCGAAATCAGACACAGTCCAACTGTCAGCGCAAGCAGTTTCTCGCTTTTGTTCCGACCGAAGCGGATCAAAGCAGGTGTTAAAATACCGTAAAATCCATAGTCTGTCTCAAGTCCGGGAATGATGTGTATGCGAAACAAGCAAAAATACAACCCGGTCAGCAGTATCCCCGACAGTCCGAAAAGCACTTTTTCCAAATGCCTGCTGCCGGAAATTGCTTTTTCCAAAACAAAAATCAGTGCAATCGAACACGCAAATGTAATGAGAATCGATTGATACAGACTGCCTTCCGTTATGTAAGATACCGCCGAACAGCCGCAGCCTACACCAAGAACGGACAACAAATACTTTACTTTGTTTCGGGTATAGCGGCAGCCTTCGGCAATCATATAAGCAAATATCGGATATGCGATACGCCCGATGATGCGAAACGCTTCAATCTGCGGAAACAAAAAATAACCGATATGGTCTATCGACATAGCGATCATGCCGATGATTTTGAGCGCGGTTGCGCTTATACCGCCCATTGCAGCATAGTTGTAACTTTCTGTCTGTGCCATTCTTTTTCACCCATCGCACCGTCTGCGCAATGCCGTGTACATTTGGCGGCACTGTCGTATGTATATTTTACCACAGAACCCATCTTGCCGTCAAGGGGGCGGAAAAAACGTGCAATCTGCCCACGGCAGTCGGCATATCCGCCGTTCCCGGTAGGCGCTTTTTAATCCGAGCAGAAAAAGCGACACGCAAATGCGTGCCGCTTTTTCTTGAAAGGAGAACGATTTATTTTGCGCGCATATCCGCCATGGCGATGCGCGTAAAGATCACGCACGCTTCGGAACGCTTGATGCTGTCATTCGGGCGGTAGTTGCCGGTTCCTGCATCGCCGCCGACAATGCCCGCGTTGTACAGCTTCTGTACCGCCGCGTAGCAAGCGAGGGCGCTCGTCACATCGGGGTTGGAGCCGTCCCGGACCGCTGCATATTCACTGTCGGGCAGGATATTGGCGAAGACGATCGCCATATCGCCGCGCGTGATCGGTGCATTGTAATCCTTGAACTGATCCGCCTTGATAATGCCGTTTGCCACGCAGTAGCTGACATAGGGATCATACCAGTTCTTCGCGCCTGCGGTGTCCACCGTCTTACCGTTGTAAATGGTGTGGATATTTGCCGCTGCGGTCAGTGCCTGTGCGACTGTAAAGCTGCCGTCGGGCGAGAACTTGGTCGCGCTTGTACCGTTGGCAAGTCCGATGCGGTATGCATCGCGGACGTAGGTATAGAACCATGCGTTCGCGGGCACGTCCGTGAAGTTATCCGCGTAGTTGCGCGTGAAGCTGAATTTGCCGCCATCCGTCGCCACATTCTTGCGGTCAAACTTTGCCGCAATCTTCGTAAAGAAGCTGGTCTTCTCTGCTGCTTCGCTGTAATTCAGCGTCGTGCCGTTGGTGACCTTCACAGTCGCCTTGTCATAGTTCGTCAGATCAAAGAAGTCGATCGTGCCGCCGTACCAGTTCAGCGTAAGGCTGCCGAGCGTTGCGCTGTTGGTCGTACCGAAGATATTGGTGATTGATGCCTTGTCGCGCAGTTCGATCGTAACATCAGCCGTCGAGGTGAAGGGTTTTTCCTCGCCCGTGTTGACCGGCGCAAAGTAAAGTGTGCCGACCTGCGCATCGCCGCCGATGCGGATCATCGCATCGCCGTTGTAGGCAGGCGATGTGACCTGTCTCGAATATGCCGCAATCACATAGTGGCTGCCGCTCTTGATGGTGATGTCGACCGGTGCATTCGACGTCTTCGATGCAGGCTGACCGTTGTAGAGCGTCGCCTGCCCATTCTGATAGCCGCCGATGATGTCAAAGCCGTTGGCAAACGAAGTGCCGATGAAGCCGGCATCCGTGCTGGTCATCGTCACACCGGTGTCAAAGACGAGCGGATTGTGCTGTGCCACGACGCAGTAATACTTGCCGGTCAGACGGAAGTCAATATCCTTGAAGATCGTCTTGCCATTGCAGACAAAGCGCGCACCGGGCGAGACGATCGCCGCGCCGTTCTTGCGGTAGTCTACGCCATCGTAAACCGAGGTCAGCGTGACCGAACCCGTGAAGTTTGCCGTATGGTTGAAGGACTTTGCCTGTGTAAACTCACCGCAGACAACGATGGTGCAGTCCTTGGACAGATCCAGCGCGTCATAGGCTGCCATCAGGTTGTTGAACGCCTTTTCGGGTGAGGAACCGTCACCTGCGCCCGTGCCGCCGAGGTAGACCACATTCGCATTTTCCACCTGCGTCTTTCCATCCGTCTTGGGCGTCGTGCTGACATCCTCACGGAAGGCGATCGCATTAAGATCCGCTTCAACGGTTCTGGTGCGTTCAATGACTGCCTCGACATTCTTCATATACAGGGTCTTCCCGCTGTATGCGAGGTCGACCGTGTTGACATCCTTGTCAAGCACCACCGGGATGTACGCAACGTCCACGCCGTTTTTCCCGAGCGCGCCGGTCTTGTAGAACGGAACCGTACCAAAGCTCTTACCGTTCACCGTGATCTTCGCATCCACGATGGCATTCGACGGGTTGGCGAAGGTGCACTTCAGCAGCACTTCATGCGTTGACTTGCCGTCCACCGTGATGCGCAGGCTGTTTTCATACTTGCCCTCTGCATTCAGGATGGTGCCGACGGTCGCCGCCTCCATCGGCAGCGTGACTTGCATGCCGGACGGCGTGGTCTCTTCCACATGGTAGAGCGTCAGCTCGTCCGCGATCGCATAGCAGGTCGAGTCGCATGCAGGCAGCATGAGACCGATCTGCATAGTTTCCGCCGTTGCGCGGAACACGAGATCGCGCTTGACAAAGTCGGTCTGCCCCGAGACGGACGCCGTCTGCGTCTTGCCGGAGGCATCCTTTGCGAAGAGATAGCCCGTTGCATCCTTCGAGGAAAGCACATAGGCATCGAGGCGGTAGGTCGAACCGACCTTCAGCCCGGAGACCGTCTGATATGCGCCGCTCTCCCCCTTCGGATCGCCGTTTACCTTCAGCGCATACTCGCCGTAGAAGGCATAGGTCGATTTTTCGGGCGCAGTGCTGCCGAGAGCAGTCCAGCCGGTGAGGTCACCGGTCTCAAAATTATAGTTGTTGATTTTGACGTAGTCATAGGTGCGGAAGTTCGTCTTCGGGATGTAATAGTTGTCGCCTACGATCTTGCCGCCGTTCTCAACGAGAACGCGCTCAAAGTTCTCCCGGAACATATCCATGATGTCGGTGAGCTTATAGTTCTCCGGCAGACCCGCATGGTGCATCCAGATGCCCTTGTCGTTTGCCGCTTCTTCTACATATGTGTTGACGATGATGCCTTTACCGTCCTGCCACAGGTAGGTGTTCGTCTCCTCGGGCAGCACTTCCGTGCCGCCGATAATGCCGAGCACGGGCAGGAAGCACACGCCGCGCGCATCATAGCCCGCCAGCGAGAAGATCTTGCAGGTCGCGTCAAAGTCGCCGTTTCCGTACAGCAGACCGAGAATGGAGAACGCCATGTTGATATCCACACGGCTCTGCTCATTGACGGTCGACTGTCTGGAATAATAGTGATAGTTACGGCGGGTGCAAAGATCCTCCGCCAGCACGATGGAACGGCGCCAGTCGGTCGGATTCTCCTTGTAGAGCTTCATGCAGATCGCGATGACCTCGCGCTCCCACGAATCCTCGGCAAAGATTGCCGCCGCATCGCGGATCAGCGTGGGAATATCGCTCTCGTAGTACGCCATGGCGTACATCGCCGCGATGTAGTCCGTCCAGCCGAGGTTGTCGGTGTCGCCGGTGAAGGGACCGAACACGGAGGTAAGATCCACCGCGACATTCGGCATACCCGCCGCGACCATGCCGAGGGTATTGGTCTCGATCCAGGGCTCCTCGCACCAGGAATAATGGTTGCCGTACTCGGCTCTGCCGACATAGGGCGCAACATAGCCCTTGTTCTTGGAGAGCGCATACGCACCCATCGTGCGGTGACCGCCGCCCATATCCCAGACATCGTACTTCACCCAGTCCTCTGTCATCACCTTGGTCGTGACCGTGCCGTACTGCTCGTACATGTCACGCAGGATGTACAGATTGAGGATGTCAATGCCGAAGGAGTCGGCAACATAGGATTCCCAGATGCCGGTCGTCTCGTTCTTGAACAGCTTGGCGACCTTCTGATGATAGGGGTTGTTCTGCGTATCGCTTCCCTTCATCACGCCGTACCAGCTGTCCGGCAAAGCCACGCGGGGCGAACCGTCGCGGTTCCAGACAAACTTGTAGTCTGTGAAGAAGGATGTGAGCTTGGCGAGATACGCCGCGCGCGTCTTGTTCGCATAGTCCGCCTTCGAGAGGACATAGTAGTCCCCCTCGGCGCGTGCCTCCCGCGCGGCAAAGACGCCAAGCGAGAGTGCGGAGAGCAGCAGAAGCACGCAAAGCAGAAGTGCCGCCGCCCTGATGGTGTGCTTTTTCATGGAATACCTCCGTTGTTTCAAAAATCCGCTCTCACCGAGAATCGGATCAGTTGTTCATAAGCGTAAAGTTGGAATTGCCGTCCGCAGCCTTATCGACGCAGCTGCGCGGCGCCTTCATCTTGTACATCTCGACCGTGCGCGCCTCTTCGCCCGGCTTTTCGAGCGTGTATGTAAAGTTGTTGTAGTCGCAGGTCATCACGCTGCCGTCCGAATAGGTCGTGCGGTAGACCTTCGGCGCGATCATGCGGTGATCGTCCATGAACTCATACTGCAGATACAGCAGCGCTTCATAGTCGTCATAGGCACGCTTCAGTGCGCGGACGCTGTCCTCGATCTCCTCATCGGTCTTGTTGAACAGATCGACATCGCCCATCCAGTTGCGGTCCTCACCGAATTTGCTGTTGAAGTACATGACCGGTCTGCCGCCGTACTCGAAGAACTTGAGCTGCAGGTCTCTGTCCTTGATCGGGTAGTTGACTGTGGAGGACGTGGGGTTGGAAAGCACGATGCCGTGGTAGACCAGCTGCCAGAACGGAATGCCACGGTCCACGATCGGGTAATTCGGGTGCGGGAAGCGCGTGACGCAGCCGACATAGAGGATCGCATCAAGGTCCGCGTTCATGTAATCCATGTAGCCCTCGGACTGATAGCCGCCGAACAGGTCGCGCGAGAGCTGCGCCAGCTTGCGGTTGTATTTCCAGTTGTCGCGGCGGGAGCCGGGATGCTTCTTGTCGTAGCACTTCTCGGGGACGTAAGCCGTCAGCTCGTCGATATAGTGCAGACCTTCAAAGCCGTAGCCGCGCACGACGGGCAAATCTTTGACCGCATAGGTCTCATAGGCGTGCTTCGGGCAGACGCAATAAGGTTCGCCGCCGTTCAGACCGTTTTTCTTGTAGATGGTGCGGACATACACGGCAGGCTCGCCGTTCTCGTCCAGCGCCTTGGTCTTGACCAGAAGATCGCGGTCAAAGTTGTTGGCGATCTCATACGCGCCGAAGCTGACCGTGTGGCAGACGACCTGATAGCCGTAGCCCTGCGCCTTGGCAATGAATTTGCGCAGCTCGTCGTCGCCGCCGAAGCGCGGGTCACTCGGATACTGCTGCGGGAATCTGCCGTCGTGTCCGCCGGGGCCCCAGCCGACGAGGCAGAGCTCTGCCTTGCCGACGCCCATCTCGTGCATCTTGTCGATGATTTTGTTCAGCTCTGCGATGTCGCAGGCGACATACATGGGGGGCTCGTTTTCAAGCGTCTGGTGACGAACCGGCGTGGGGATCGGCTTCCAGCCCATGCGGATGCGCAGTTCCATGCCCTCCGCTGCGCGGCGCAGCGCGTCGCGGCGCTTGACGCGTTCCTTCAGCGGTACGCAGCCGCGATAATCCATCTGATACTGACGATAGTACCGCGCCATATCCGAGTAGGACGCGCCGGGCATACGGTGGTACACGATCACGACGTCCTCATCCGGCTCGTCGCCGTCAAACAGGAACTCGGGGCAGATGCTGTAAATGCCATTCTTGAACGTCACATAGAAACGCGCATCAAACGCTTCCTTATCCACGCGGCAGAACAGCGCGTTCTCATTTTCGCAGATGCCGCAGACCGGCGTTGCGGACAGCCAGGACTCAAACTCATAATCCTGCACCTTGCGCTCCGTAAACTTGGTCATGACGAAAGCGCAGCCGAAGTTTGTCGGGTAGAACATATAGCCTTCGTCGCCGACCTTCGCACGCGTCAGATTGGTCTCCACGCGGATCTTGTTCAGCCGCGGGGAGCAGAGTTTTTCGCGCGGGATCGTCATGCGGATATCATCGCCGCTTACCTCAACGACCGGATCGATTGTAAAGACCGCGCCCTCAGATGAGTAGCAGGTCACCTTGAATTCTGCATTCATTTCTTTTTCCTCCGAAAGATTACAAGGGGTTATAAAAACCGTCTTCGTTTTTATTCTATCATGCGGATCGGAAAATGGAATGTAGGATGCGGCTTGTTATTTGTATATTTCGGTTTTTGCCGCACAGCTTTAATTATACCATACCCGCATGCTGCCGTGCAACACAAAAAAGCCGTCGGAGGACGGCTTTTTTGTGTTGCATTTATTTCTGCCAGTCGGCAACCGCCATGGAATACGCGGTGTTGATCGTCTTCAGAGAAGACTCTGCCCTGCCGAGCAGCGAATCATACCGGGAGGTGAAGCTGGTGTCGCCGGCGCGGAGCATGTAGATCAGCTCCTTGTTGTAAGGACCGATGCGGTAGATATATCCGATATCGTACACCACGTTGCCGAAGATGATGTCCAGCATTGCCTCGGATTCCTCATCGCGCGAGGACTGACCGACCAGGTTGACATCATAGTAGGCGGGAAGAACGGTCTTCTGCCCGTAGTAGCCGAGTGCCTCCAGCAACACGCCGGTGCGGTCGATATCCTCCTGAATTACGGGGACGCAGATGAACTGGCTGTTCCAGGGCGCGAGGCAGGAGTAATAATCGGTCTGCGCCTCGGTCAGCTTCGGATACGGCAGAATGCCGAAGTCGCTGTCCATATCGCGGAACCGCGGCACAACGTCGATGCGCGTCGTCCAGAAAAGCCCCTGATTGTTCAGCCAGATCGAGGTTGCGTCGCTCATGACGCGCTTGTACACAAAGGTGTGCGTCTTGTCGTTGACAAGCTGCATGTAGTTTTCCAGTGCGGATACCGTGGACTCATTGTAGAGCGTCAGCTCCATCTCGTCGGCATCGTTGATGATGCAGCAGCGCTGCCCCGCCGCGCTGACGATCGCGCAGATGGAGTCATCCCAGCAGATCAGACCGAAGCGGTCATTCTGATCCATCTGTCCGTCCTGGTTGAGATCCTCGGACACCTGTCTTGAAATTGTTTCAAACTTGTCCATCGTCCAGGTGCCGTCGTCAACCGCATCATAGAAATTCTCCAGCCCGTACTGCTGCTGCAATGCCTTGTTGAAAACGATGATGTTGACCGCATCGTTGTCCGAGCAGGTGATGTCGCCCGTGGTGAAGAAGGTCACGCCCTTCATCGTAAAGCTCTTGTTGGCGTTCTGATCCCACCAGCTGTTGGACAGATCCAGCGTGTCGATGGACGCCATGTCGTACAGAGCGCCGACATAGGAAAGACCGGACACGTCATAGCCGGCGATCAGCGCCGCGTCGTATTCCGCATCGCCTGACGTGTAGTTGGTGATGAGCTTCATGTAGCCGGGCCCCGCCGTGACGCTTGCAGTCGGGTAGCTTTTGTCCAGCGTCTCCTTGATCGTCACTTTGAAGTCCTCCTCCACCTTGCGACGGCGCTTGTACTGCGCGTTTGGCAGCGGCATGGAGCTCTCTTCCTCAAAATCAAAGTCGTTGTATGTGACATAACCCGCCGACAGGAAGTTGAAGATGTGCTCTTCGTAGTCGGCAGTGGGTACTTTCAGATCGGTCTCGGCCGTCGCCGTGGTCGTTTCGCCGGATGTGACCGGTGGCGTTTTTTCGCCGCAGGATGCGAGCAGTCCGCAAAGCAGCACAGCCGAGGCGGCAAACAAAGTCAGTCGTTTCATGCATAGTCCTCCTTCCGGCGGTTTTCCCGCCGTTACAGTCTCATAATAGCACGGCGATTTTCCGCTTTAATAGTATATTGCGATTCTTGATTTGTAAATTTCGTCATTTTCCCATGCGGAAGACTTGCAATGTGCCCCCGACTGTATTAGAATAAGGAAAAAGCCTTTTGCAGAGAAGGAGAGCTTCTATGCGGATCATCAACTACGCAGACATCAGTATCGAGCATATACTCTGCCACATCTGCGGCGTTTTGCAGGAATGGGAGCCCGGCACAAGCTGGAACTTCATCGGCGCACCGCGACCGAAGCAGGGATTCATGTACATTTGCAGCGGCGCCGTCTCGATCGAATACCCGAGCGGCGAGCGTGCACGCTTTACAAAAGGCAACCTGCTTTACATCCCGCGCGGCTGCGAATACATGATCCGCTTTGAAAAGGACGGCGAAAACTGCTCCGATCTCCTTGTAAATTTCGCTCTGCGGGACAAGCGCGAAGAGCTGTGCTTTGCCGACCGGATCGTCTGCATTATGGAGGAAACGCCAGCGCATGTCGTCGGCGATCTGCAGCACATCTGCGAAAACAGCCGAAGCACGCGCGCGGTCTATCTGAAAAACACGTCCCGCTTCTGTAATTTTCTCGACCGGCTTGCCGACCACGAGTCCCGCAAGCAGCTGGACGCGGAGATCAAGCGGAACGTCGCACCTGCCATCTTCTATCTGAACAAGCATGTGGAAAGCAACGTGTCGGTGGCGGAGCTTGCCAAAATGTGCTGCCTGTGCGAGACCTCCTTCCGACGTGCCTTCAAATCGCACACCGGCATGTCCCCCTCACAGTACCGCATGCGTGCCAAAATCGAAAAGGCAAAGATGCTGCTTGCCAGCTCGCCCGAGATCTCGATCACGGAGGTCTCCAACATCCTCGGCTTCTTTGACGCACCGCATTTCTGCAAAGTGTTCACCGCCGTCGTCGGCGAGACGCCGTCGCAGTACAGAAATGAAGTATAGAAGTAAAAAAAGCGCTTGCCGCGGCAAGCGCTTTTTCTTGATGCAGGTAAGCCTTTGGTGTTCCGGCAGTGCATCGATTTCTGCAAATCTTTCCACGCAATTCTAGCCAAGCCTTCCCCCAAGGGAAGCCTAAGATACGCGCTTGCGCAGCGCTTTTTTACTGCTCGGCGGCGGCGCGCAGTGTCGCGATGGCAGCAGCGCGGTCCGGCTTGCCGAACACGGACGAGCCGGCGACGAAAATATTCGCGCCGAAGGACGCGACATGCCCGATATTCTCCGCCTTGATGCC
>ERZ791905.741-NODE-741-length-28163-cov-3.591362_pt1 | contig 28163 bp, 17 predicted proteins | sample MGYA00510147_ERZ791905 | MGnify/ENA primary metagenome ERZ791905 (study PRJEB30046, sample SAMN00792084) | human gut metagenome | study: EMG produced TPA metagenomics assembly of the A metagenome-wide association study of gut microbiota in type 2...
CTTTGAGGTCAGCTGCAGCCATTTCGCATAATCGTAGGAGCGGCGCACATCTGCGGTGCAGGAGGCAAGCTCTGCCGGATCGCCCAGACGGTCGCGGAAGGCACGTCGGTCTGCCGGGGCGAGATTGACATATTTCAGATAGGAAATCTTGAGTTCATTTAAATGGCCGCGGCAGGCAGGACAGTATTTTTTGTGGCCGTTGAGCATGTGGATTCGTTTACAGTGACGGCAATAATGGATGTACATCATAAGCGTAACTCCTTTCTTTTGGGTGACAAAAGTCTTTGTCCGGATAAACATATTGTGCCATTTAGACAAAAAATACACAACGAAAAAACGTTTACAATTTTCGACAGGAAAGCTGGCAGGAGGGAATCAGTGGAGGAACAGCATAAGAAGAAAAAAACGGGAAGTGCCAAAAAAGCGGCTCCCCATGGGATAAAAAACAGAAAGAGCGTATCAGAACAGAAAAAAAAGGCGCAGCGCGCAGAACGTATTCCCGAGCGGAAAAAGTCGAACCGGGACGATGGAGAATTTCTCGACGACTGGGACGAGGTATCCGGCAAAACAGCAGCGCACAGCAATAAGCGCCGCGTGAAAAAGCCTGCCGGAAAAAGCAGTCAGACTTTTCATGAAAAAAGCAGTCAGAACCGCACTGTAAAGCGCTCTGCGTCCGCATCGACCGCAGCATCCGGCAGAAATCGAAAACACCGGTCTGCCAGAAAAGAGCCGATGGCGGCGCTGGATATCGCGATTGCTCTGACGGGCGTGCTGGTTTTGGCAGCGGCAGCGTTTACGACATCGATGTATCTGGGACGAAACGAGCAGAATAAGCAGATGGAGGCGGTGGCTGCAGTCGGGAAAAATCTGGAAGCGATCGGGATGTCCGGGGAAGAGGTTCTGTCGGCGGTCGCTGTCGCAGCGCAGAACGCCTCGGAGGAGGCTTCTGAAGAAGAGACGACGGAGACGGAAACCGGATATGAGGAAAAGGATCTGGAAGCCAATGTCGACGTTATTTTAAAGCTGTCTTCGATGCAGAAGGATATGAAAATTAAATTCGCGGACAAAAACTCCGGTAAGCTGATAGGAAATCAACCCTTTACCGTAAAGCTGGAGGGCGCGTCGAGCCAGAACGCAAAGGATGACGACAAGGACGGCATAATTTATTTAAAAGACTTAAAAGCGGGCGATTACGTCGTTACCGTGACCGGACCGGATGAAATCAGCGGCAGAAAAGCAGCCGGAATTTCCGGGCGAGTGACGGTAAAGGACAAGATTGAGTATAAAAAGGTCGACGTGACGGACGAGATCAAAAAGGAGTCGGAGATCAACGTGGCGAAAGAGGATACTGCGATTGCACCGGCAGTGGAATCGGTTCTGCAGGATACTGTGGAATGGGTTGCGTCCACCAAAACACCGGCAGGAAACGGACAGGAATATGAAGAGGTCGGCAAGTCCGATATCCCGGAGCCTGCCCAGGCAAGACTTCTGGAGCCGGAGATAAAATACGCATATTTTGCAAAGGAAACGCAGATCGCCGTTTTCGATCAGCCCAGGGAGGAATCCCCTGCAGAGGGCGAGAACACGCCGCCTTCGGAGAGCGAATCTTCCTCCGAGAGCGAAAGCACAAAGCCGTCCGAGAGTGAAGGTACAAAGCCTTCGGAGAGCGAATCGGAATCCGGAAGCAGCAAGCCGACGGAAAGCGAGAGCACGAAGCCATCCGAGAGTGAAAGTACAAAGCCTTCGGAAAGCGAATCTGCAACTGAAAGCAGCACTGCAGCGACAGAGCCGACGAAAACGCCGGAAACCAAGCCGGAGGAGATAAAGGTCAAGAAGATCACGATCTCAGGCTCTGCAACGGTTGAGGTCGGACAGACTGTTTCCCTTTCTGTAACGGTATCGCCGGACAATGCAGCGAACAAGTCTGTTCGCTGGGAAATCGTTTCCGGAAAAGAGTTTGTCTCGGTGGATGATAAGGGAACGGTAAAAGGCGTAAAAGCCGGAGAAGCGAAGATCAAAGCGGTCGCGCAGGACGGCAGCAACGTAGAGAGCGGAATCAGCACCGTGAAGGTGACGGAGAAAAAGATAAACCGCGGCGATACAAAGACCTTATTGAAAGATAAAAACGGCAACCAGCTGTACTGCAAGGACGGGGATACCTACCGTGAGGCAACGACGGCGGATTATTATACCAAAGACAAATTTTACCGCAAAAAAGCGAATGTGGAATATCGGTATACCGGGTGGCAGACGATCGACGGAAAACGCTTTTTCTATGACAAAAACGGAACTGCTGTTACCGGCGAACAGGTGATCCAGGGCGTGAAATACACGTTCAATGGGGACGGCAGCTTAAATACGGGAACTGTGATGGGAATTGACATTTCCAAACACAACGGCAATATCGACTGGAACGCAGTCAAAAACTCCGGCGTACAGTACGTCATCCTGCGCTGCGGCTATCGCGGCTCGGCTTCGGGCGTGCTGGTCGAGGATCAGAAGTTTAAGAGCAATATTCAGGGCGCGACGGCGGCAGGTCTGAAGGTCGGTATTTATTTCTTCAGCCAGGCGGTGAATGAAGTGGAAGCGGTCGAAGAGGCCTCCATGACGCTTTCCCTGATTAAAAAATACAGAATCACTTATCCTGTCTATATTGACGTGGAGAGCGCGAATGGGCGCGCAGACGGAATTTCCAAAGCGGCGCGAACGTCTGTCATCAACGCATTCTGCCAGACGATCCGTAACAGCGGCTACACACCGGGACTATATGCGAATAAAAACTGGCTGACGGAAAAGATCAATACAGGCGCCCTTGGCGGCTGCAAGATCTGGCTGGCACAGTATGTTGCTGCACCGACCTATGGAGGACGTTATGAGATGTGGCAGTATTCGTCGAGAGGGTCGATTGCAGGAATCAAAGGAAATGTTGACTTAAACGTAAGCTATATGGGTTACTGATATCAGTCGTATTTTCCTGTTGGAAAAACACGGAAAATATGGTACACTGGAAAAAAATCAGGATTATGGGATTTTGCGTCCTTTTGCGCAGAATCGAAAAGGAGAAGAGGCATGAGAACCTATCTTGTTACCGGAGGAGCGGGGTTTATCGGTTCCAATTACATTCACTATATGTTCCGCAAGTATGACAACGAAATCCGCATCATCAATGTGGATGCGCTGACCTATGCGGGCAATCTCGAGAACTTAAAAGACATTGAAAACCGCGATAACTATACCTTCGTAAAAGCAAATATCTGCGATAAAGAAGCGATTGCAAAGATCTTTGCAGAAAACGATATTGACCGCGTGGTGCATTTTGCGGCGGAAAGCCATGTAGACAGAAGCATCAAAAATCCCGAGGTATTCGTACAGACCAACGTGCTGGGTACTGCCGTGATGTTGAACTGCGCAAAGAACGCGTGGGAGCTTCCGGACGGCACCTTTAAGCCGGACAAGAAATTCCTGCATGTTTCGACGGATGAAGTATACGGCTCTTTGAGCGAAGATGGCGGCTATTTCTATGAGACAACCCCCTATGCGCCCCACAGCCCGTATTCTGCCAGCAAGGCAGGATCTGATATGCTTGTAAAAGCGTATATGGATACCTATCATTTCCCTGCAAATATCACAAACTGCTCTAATAACTACGGCCCTTATCAGTTTCCGGAAAAGCTGATTCCGCTGATCATCAACAATGCGCTGCACGGCAAGAAGCTTCCGGTATACGGCGACGGCAAGAATGTCCGCGACTGGCTGTATGTCGAAGACCACGCAAAGGCCATCGACATGGTGCAGGAGCAGGGCAGACTGTTCGAAACCTACAATGTAGGCGGTCATAACGAAAAACAGAACATTCAGATCATCGAAATCATTATCGAGACCCTGCAGGAGATGCTTGCAGACGACGACCCGCGCAAGGCGCTTGTCAGCAAGGATCTGATTACCTATGTAGCAGACCGTAAGGGACACGACAGAAGATACGCGATCGCTCCCGACAAGATCAAGGAAGAGATCGGCTGGTATCCGGAGACGATGTTCAAAGAAGGCATCAAAAAGACCATTGCATGGTACTTCGAGCATGAAGACTGGATGGAGCGCGTAACCAGCGGCGACTACCAGAAATATTATAACGAAATGTACAAAGCCTGAGAAATTTCCGGACTGCCGGGAGGAAAATGCCGGACAGACCGAAGAAAACAGGGCTTTGTATACCAGAATGGGGACGGCGCGCGACACCGTTCCCCTTTTGGCGCATCTGGGCAGGAGCGCACGGCAGTAGAACAGTGCTGCCGGAGCGATCCTGTAAAGCAAAATGTTTTTCATACAGGCGAATGAACGCATAGGAATGGAGGAATCTATGAAAGGTATCATTCTTGCAGGCGGCTCCGGAACCCGCCTTTATCCGCTGACCAAGGCGGTATCCAAACAGATTATGCCGGTTTACGACAAACCGATGATTTATTACCCGCTCTCCACACTGATGCTGGCGGGCATCCGGGAGATTCTGATTATTTCCACGCCCAGGGATCTGCCTGCTTTTAAAGAACTGTTCGGTACAGGCGAGCAGCTGGGACTTTCGATGTCCTATGCGGTTCAGGAGACGCCCCGCGGACTGGCAGACGCATTTTTGATCGGCGCGGATTTCATCGGAAACGACAGCGTTGCCCTCGTTCTGGGCGACAATATTTTCTATGGACAGAGCTTTTCCAGAGTGCTGCGTCAGGCAGCGGAGCGGGAAAAGGGTGCGACGATTTTCGGCTATTTTGTCCGCGATCCCAGAGAATACGGCGTGGTGGAATTCGATGAAAACGGCAAAGCGCTTTCCATCGAGGAAAAGCCGGAGCATCCCAAGAGCAACTACGCAGTTCCCGGACTGTATTTTTATGATAACGACGTTGTGGAAATCGCCCGCAACGTAAAGCCGTCTGCAAGAGGCGAGATCGAAATCACTTCGATCAACAACGAATATCTGCGCAGAGGGACGCTGATGGTGGAGACGCTGGGCAGAGGCTTTGCATGGCTCGATACCGGCAACCACGATGCACTGCTGGATGCGGCGGATTTCGTCGCAGCGGTACAGAAGCGTCAGGGCATGTACATTTCCTGCATTGAGGAAATCGCGTTCCGCAGAGGTTTTATCGATAAACAGCAGCTCTTAAAGCTTGCGGAGCCGCTGATGAAGACCAACTATGGCAAATATCTTGTAGAGGTCGCAAACGGACTTTAAAAACGGAACAGGAGAATAGAAAAATGGGAAAAATTTCAGTAGAAACATGTCATATCGAAGGTCTTAAGGTGATCACCCCCCAGGTGTTCGGCGACGCCCGCGGTTACTTCATGGAGACTTATAACTACAACGATTACAAGGAAGCCGGCATCGATCAGGTTTTCGTACAGGACAACCAGTCCGCATCCAAAAAAGGCGTTCTGCGGGGGCTTCATTTCCAGATCAATTACCCCCAGGACAAACTGGTGAGAGCGATTCGCGGCGAAGTGTTTGACGTTGCGGTTGACTTACGTCCCGGCTCCAAAACCTATGGTCAGTGGTACGGTGTGCTGCTTTCCGAAGAGAACAAAAAGCAGTTCTTTATCCCCAAGAATTTCGCACACGGCTTTGTAGTGCTGTCGGATTATGCGGAATTTGCCTATAAGTGCACCGACTTCTATCATCCCAACGACGAAGGCGGTCTGGCATGGAACGATCCCCAGATCGGCGTAGAATGGCCGATTCCGGAAGGAATGGAACTGACCTTGTCTGATAAAGATAAAAAGTGGGGCTCTTTTGCCGAATTTACAGAAAGCAGAAATAAATGAAGAGACTGAATAAAAAAACAGGAATCGCCATATTCACTGCGGTGATGGCGATTCTTGCCGTTATTATCCTTGTTTATCATAATCCCCTTGCCAATCCGCAGGATGAGCTGCTGAAAAAAGTGATTGCCTGCGTGCTGATCGTGGCGGCGGTCATTGCCTTTATCCGGTTATACGATAAGATCACGGTGCTGCCGGTGGAATTATACCAGAACCGCAGGCTGATCTGGAAACTGGCAAAGAGCGATTTCAAAAAGCGCTACGCAGGCTCTTATATGGGAGCGTTCTGGGCGATGGTGCAGCCGGTCATCACAGTTGCGATGTACTGGGTTGTTTTCGTGATTATTTTCCCGAACCGGACTGGTTATGCCTCCGGAGGCGTAGAAGGTGTTCCGTATATCCTGTTTCTGACAGCGGGACTGGTGCCCTGGTTTTATTTTTCCGAAGCCCTGACCAGCGCAATGGTATCGCTGCTGGAATATAATTACCTGGTAAAAAAAGTCGTATTCAAAATCAGTATCCTGCCGATTATCAAGATTATTGCAGCGACATTTATTCATGCGTTTTTCGTGCTGGTTTTACTGATCGTGGCAGCATTGAACGGCTATTATCCGAGCCTGTATACACTGCAGGTATTTTATTACAGCTTCTGCATGTTCGTTTTTGTACTGGCACTCAGTTATACGACCTGCTCGGTTGTTATCTTTTTCAGGGATCTGCAGTCCATTGTCAATATCTTTCTGCAGGTCGGTATGTGGGCAACTCCGGTGTTGTGGAATATCAATGATTTTCCGATGAAGCTTCAGATGATCGTGAAAATCAATCCGCTTGTATACATTGTGGAGGGCTACAGAAGCGCTGTATACGGAAAACAGTGGTTCTGGGAAGACTTTTACTCCACGGTTTATTTCTGGATTATCACGGTGGTGCTGTTTGGCATTGGTGCGCTGATTTTCAAGAAACTCAAGATTCATTTTGCGGATATCATGTAAAGGAAAACTGGTTATGGAACAAAAAGAACTGGCAATTCATGTGGACAGGGTGAGCAAAGTATACAAGCTGTACCGCAGAAACCGGGACCGTCTGATCGAATCCCTGGGACTGACAAAAAAGAAACTTTCCACGCCGCATTACGCATTAAAGGATGTCAGTCTGGACATTTATAAAGGAGAGACTGTCGGCATTATTGGCACGAACGGCTCCGGCAAATCGACGATTTTAAAGATTATCACCGGCGTATTACATGAGACGAGCGGCACTGTGCAGGTAAACGGCAGAATTTCCGCCTTGCTGGAGCTGGGCGCAGGCTTTAACATGGAATACAACGGCATCGAAAATATTTATCTGAATGGAACGATGATCGGTTTTTCTGAAAAAGAAATTGATGAAAAGCTGCAGGATATCCTGGATTTTGCGGATATCGGGGACTATGTGTACCAGCCGGTAAAGACCTATTCCAGCGGTATGTTTGTCCGACTGGCATTTGCAGTTGCCATCAATATCGACCCGGAAATCCTGATCGTCGATGAGGCGCTTTCGGTTGGCGACGTATTTTTCCAGGCAAAATGCTATCGAAAATTCGAGGAATTCAAGAAAAAAGGCAAGACGATCCTGTTCGTCAGCCACGATCTGAGCGCGATCAGCAAATACTGCGACCGTGCGATTCTGTTAAATCAGGGCGTAAAGCTCGGAGAAGGCTCGCCCAAAGACATGATCGACGCCTACAAGCAGGTGCTGGTGGGACAGTACGAAACGCCTAAGGCTGGCGTGGATGTACCTGACCTGACGGCGGACGGGGATGTTCGGGCGGCCCTTGACAAACAGAAAAAGAAGCAGGAAGCGGCGCGCATGGGCGTCAACCCGGAGACACTGGAATACGGAACGAAGCAGGCGGAAATTGTTTCGTATTACATTACGGACAAAAACGACGTGCAGACGACCGCAATTTTAAAGGGCGACGAATTCACGATGCATATGAAGGTGAAAATCGGTCAGGATCTTCCGGCGCCGATCTTTGCTTTTTCCATCAAAAACATCAAGGGCGTGGAGATCACGGGAACGAACACGATGTTTGAAAAGACGTTTCTGGAGAGCGTAAAGGCAGGGCAGGTGCTGGAAATTACATTCCGCCAGAAGATGCGCCTGCAGGGCGGTGACTATCTCATATCCCTGGGTGTGACAGGGTATGAAAAAGATACGTTTAAAGTGTATCATCGTCTTTATGACGTGCTGAATATTACGGTTGTGTCCGACAAGGATACGGTGGGCTATTTTGATATGGAATCTCAGGTTGAGGTGAAGGAGATTTAACGTATGCAGACAGGCAGGACAGAGAAGATCGGGAATGTTGTGCTGGATTATTCCCATTATCCGGAACAGGATTTTTACTGCGACGGAGCGTCGGAGGATGCACTTTTGGAGCTGGTAAAAACAATCCCGCCCCGGGAATATCCCCAGGAAATCTATAAAGCGGCGAGCTGGGAGGTGCTTTACCACCTTTCCGACCTGCGGGAAAATATCGTCGGATGGCTGCCTGTTGACAAAAGCATGAAGGTGCTGGAAATCGGTTCCGGCTGCGGCGCGATTACGGGAAGCCTTGCACAGAAGGCAGGCAGCGTAACCTGCGTCGACCTTTCGAAAAAACGCAGCTTGATCAACGCTTACCGCCATCAGGACTGTGACAACGTGACGATCCATGTGGGCAACTTTTCGGACATCGAGCCGGATCTGCCGACGGATTATGATTTTGTCTGTCTGATCGGCGTGTTCGAATACGGGCAGAGCTATATCGGCGGAAAAACCCCCTTTCACGATTTCTACCGGATTATCAAAAAACATGTGAAATCCGATGGACATATCGTGATTGCGATAGAGAATAAGCTCGGTTTAAAATATTGGGCGGGGTGCCGGGAAGACCACGTCGGCACGTTTTTTTCAGGCCTGGAGGATTACCCCCAGGGCGGTGCGGCTCGCACCTTTTCCCGGAGCGGTCTGGAAAAAATCCTGAAAGAATGCGGTGAGACGGAATATCATTTCTACTACCCTTATCCGGATTATAAATTTATGACGACGCTGTACTCCGACCGGTATCTGCCCAAAGTCGGAGAACTATCTAATAACTTACGAAATTTCGACCGCGACCGGATGCTGCTGTTCGATGAAAAAAAGGTGTTCGACATGCTCATCCGCGAGGGACTGTTTGGACAGTACAGCAATTCGTTCCTCGTGATGACAGGACCCATGACGGATATTGTATACAGTCGTTTTTCCAACGACAGGGCGGAGCATCTGAGCATCCGCACGGATATTCTGGAAAAGGACGGAAAACACGCTGTCCGCAAATATCCCGCAAACCCGGCTGCCGCGGCACATATTGAAGCCCTGGCAGAGAATGAAAGCATCTTCACAGAACGGTTTAAAGACAGTACCCTGTCAGTTAACCGTCTGGAACTGAAACGGACTGCGGACGGATTGCCCTTTGCGGAAATCGAATATCTCGAAAATAACCGGACATTGGAAGAGCTGCTGGATGAGTGCTTACAGAACAATGACGAAGCCGGTTTTGATAAGCTGTTTGACCGTTACTGCAAAATCGCAGCGTGGAAAGCGGAGGGGACGAAGCAGGATTATGACCTGACCTTCCCGAATATCTGCGTACAGGGTGATATCTGGACGATGATCGATTACGAGTGGACGACAGACAAGCTGACGCCGCAGCAGATCATCAGCCGGGCATTGAACTGCTATGGTCAGGAGGATCCGGTTCGGATGGAGCATCCGATTGTGAAAAAGCATCTGGAAGCCCTCGGCATCGGCAAAGAGCAGATGCGGGAGCTTTCGGAAAAAGAGCTGGCGTTCCAGCACTTTGTCCTGCAGGAAAAGGACGGGCGGAGCCGGACGGCTCTTGGGCAGCTTCGACATCTGATCGGCAACCGTGCTGTGCCGTATCAGGAATTTTTCGCCCGGGCGGACCGCAAAAAGGTACAGGTATTTGAAGACTTCGGCGCAGGATATACACCGGAGCATTCCTACTATCAATATGATGCATATGAGGCGGACGATCTGATCAACGCCAGGATCATCTGCAAAGCAGGTACAAAAGCGATTCGCTTAGATCCTGCGGAGCTGCCGTGTCTGGTACAGATTCATGGAATCGAGTGGCGCGGAAAAGCGCTGACGCGGGCACAGCTGGATCAGTGCCTGTCGACGAACGGACAGGTGCTTGCAGATACCCCGTCCCATGTTCCGACGGTACTGTTTGAAACAGGAGATCCGAACATCAGCGTTCGGCTGGATTGTCTGGACAACGAGGCGACGGATGGCGAAGCACTGATCATCCGGGCACAGATCGCATGGCTGTCGGCGGAAATGCTGCAGGATATTCAGGCGCGCCTGGCGGCAGCGGCAAGGAGGAAAGGTTTTTGGTTTCAAAGATAAAAGAAACAATTCAGGATAATCTGGTAAAGAGAAGATACCGCTGGTATCAGGAGCAGATTCAGAAACAGACGCTCACCTATGACGAGTGGATTCGGGAAAAGGAAGCCCAGGAGGACGAGGCACTGCGCGCAAAGCACAGGGCAGAGCACGCGGAGGTGATTTCTTACGATGAGTGCCGTGCGGATTTTGATGTGCGGCGGTATGGAAACGGCGCAACGCCCGCGGACGTCCTGATTTTCCACGCGCCGGACGCAAGCCCGGATACGAGAGGCATTTCACATGTGCTCAGCTGGTTTGAAGCCCATCCTGAAACGGTGATCGCCTACGCGGACGAAGATGAAATCGACGAAGCCGGTAAGCGCAAAAATCCCTGGCTGAAGCCGGACTGGTCGCCGGATACGCTGATGTCCTGCTTTTATTTCGGCGGATTCTTTGCGGTGCGCAGACAGGCGATGGAGAACTGTCCGTGGCTGGCGGATGAGAACCCGCTGCGCAACCTTTATGACCTGGTGCTGCGCCTGACGGAAATCGAGAATGGAACTGCACATATCGACAGCGTGCTGTTTCATCATGAAAAAATCGAAGTCTGGGGTATGGAAGAGACGTATGATGATCTGAAAAAGGCGGCATATGTAAGAAGAGGCTGGCCTCTTACGCCCTCCGGGAAGGTTTCAATCATCATCCCGACCAAGGATCATCCCCATATTTTATCGAATTGCATTCATTCTGTCCTGGAAAGTGGAAACTACCGGGATTTTGAGATCATCGTTGTGGATAACGGAAGCAATGAACAAAACCGTGCAAGAATTGAACGGATGCGCGATATGTTGAACGAGGATTTCCGGTTCGTTTATCACTATGAACCGATGGAGTTCAATTTTTCCAAAATGTGCAACCTTGGCGTGTCCTTGGCGACCGGCGATTACATCCTCTTATTGAATGATGATATCGAAATTACGCAGGACAACTGGCTGGAAAAGCTGATGGAAAAGGCGGTTCTGCCCCACGTCGGCGCGGTGGGCGCAAAGCTGATTTATCCGGGCACGGAGATCATTCAGCACGCGGGCATCACCAACATTCATCTGGGACCTGCACACAAGCTGCAGTTCCGCTCCGATGCGCTGGAATTTTATTTCGGGCGCAACCGCATGGCGATGGATGTCCTTGGTGTAACCGGGGCCTGCCTGCTGGTGAAAAAAAGCATTTACGATCAGGCGCAAGGACTGTCCGAGAACCTGCGTGTCGCGTTCAACGACGTGGAATTCTGCTATCATGTATATGAAATGGGCTATTACAACGTGGTACGCAACGACGTGACGCTGACGCATCATGAATCCTTAAGCCGCGGTGCGGACGACAGCACGGAAAAGCTGCGCCGCCTGCATCAGGAACTGAATCTGCTCTATGAACTGCACCCGTCCCTATACGGAACCGACCCGTTTTATCACAGATATCTGGTAAAGGATGTGCTGGATGCGGAATTTTATACGGGCTGCCGTTATGATTTTGACAAAAGAGTGGAAAAAGTTTCCCCTGAGAAGATCGAGGGTGTTCTGGAACCGCAGTGGCATAATGAGGTGCTGCGCATCGGTGTGGAGTTCGCCGGGGACATGGGGCGCTGGCAAAGGGGCGCTGCAGGAGCAGGAACTGGCGACTGGATGATCCAGGGCTGGACGTGGGCACTGCAGGTTGACAACTGTCGGTACGATTTTTCCCTGTTGTTAAAGAAGGTGGATACCGGCTATATTGCGCCCGGCTCCAGTACGGAAGCGATTCCTGAGGATCGGGGGGAGGTCTGGAGGATTCCCTGTACAAGGCAGTTCCGCCCGGATATCGACGAAAATCTGCACGGAATTGTCCATACCGAGCTGCCGGGCGTGTGCGTGACTTTCGATCGGGACAGCCTGCCGGAGGGAGACTACCTGATCGGCTTTTTGTGGGAAGATACCTGCTCGCGGCAGAAGCTTTACCGCTTCAGTCCGGAAATGCTTACAGTGAGGAAATAATAAAATCATGGAAGAAAAAAAGGACTATCAGGACGCTTACGAGAAAGAACATTATAAAGCCGTTTATCTGGCAAACCGGGTCGCTGAGCTGGAGGATCAGGTGGACGATCTGCAGTTCAAATTGAACCGCATCAAAAACAATCCGATCTGGAAAGCGTCCGGCCCTGCCAGAAAGTGCATGCATTTTGTGATCCGCCAGAAGGACCGTTTGAAAAATTGCGGCAGCCTGTCGGGCGTGATTGCAAAGGTGCGCTATAAATCCTGGGAAAAGAAGGCGATGACCCATTACGGCACCCGGAGCTTCCCGTCCGCAGAGGAAAGACAGAAGCAGGAGGCGGCTGTCTTTGAACGGATGCCCAAGATCAGTATTCTTGTTCCGTTGTGGAACACGCCGGAAAGCTTTTTAACCGAGATGATCGGCTCCGTCCAGTGGCAGACCTACAAAAACTGGGAGCTGTGTCTGGCGGACGGTTCGGACGATGCGCACGCCTATGTCGGTGAATACTGCAAAAGGCTGGCGGCGCAGGATTCGAGAATCGTTTATCAGAAGCTTGCCAAAAACGAGGGCATTTCGGGCAACACGAACGAATGCTATAAGCTTGCATCCGGTGAGTTTATCGGGCTGTTTGACCACGACGATATTCTGCATCCCTGCGCACTTTACGAGTATGTAAAGGCGATCAACGAAAAGGATGCGGACTTTATTTACTGTGATGAGGCGACGTTTAAGAGCCCGGACATCAACAAGATGATCACGATGCACTTCAAGCCGGATTATGCCATCGATAACCTGCGCGCGAATAACTATATTTGTCATTTCAGCGTATTTTCCAGAGAGCTGCTGGATGGCACGGAGCTGTTTCGGACAAAATTTGACGGCAGCCAGGATCATGACATGATTCTGCGCCTGACGGACAATGCGAAGCATATCGTCCATGTGCCGAAGCTTCTGTATTATTGGCGCTCCCATGCAGGCAGTGTTGCGGGCAATATCGAGGCAAAGCCTTACGTGGTCGAAGCAGCGAGAGGCGCGGTTGCGGATCATTTGCGCAGACACGGCTTCAAAAACTTTACAATTACGAGCACTCGTGCGTTTGAGACGATTTTTAAAATCAGTTATGAGATTATCGGGGAACCGAAGATTTCTATCATTATTCCAAACAAGGATCATGTGGAAGACCTGCGCCGCTGTATCAGCTCCATTGTGGAAAAATCGACCTGGGAAAATTACGAGATCATTGTAGTGGAGAATAACAGCGAGACAAAGGATATTTTTTCCTACTATGACGAGCTGCAGAATAATCCGCAGATCCGCGTGGTGACCTTCGAGGGTAAATTTAATTATTCGAAAATCAACAATTTCGGCGTCTCTCTTGCGACCGGAGACTATGTGCTGTTGTTAAACAATGATACGCAGGTAATTACGATCAACTGGATGGAAGAGCTTCTGATGTATGCGCAGCGCCCGGATGTCGGCGCAGTCGGCGGAAAGCTTTACTATGGGGATAAAACGATCCAGCATGCGGGCGTCGTGATCGGGCTTGGCGCGCATCGGACGGCAGGACATGTGCATTACCGCCAGAAGCGGGAAAATTTAGGATACATGGGACGTCTGTGCTATGCGCAGGACATGACGGCAGTAACCGGAGCATGTCTTTTGGTGAAAAAATCGCTCTATGAGCAGGTCGGCGGTCTGGATGAGAGCTTTGAAATTTCATTAAACGATGTGGACTTCTGTTTGAAGCTGCGCAAGGCTGGTTATCTGAACGTCTTTACGCCCTTTGCCGAGCTGTATCACTTCGAATCGATTTCGAGAGGATTAGACGATCAGGGAGAAAAAGCAAAACGGTATAACGAAGAGTCCGAACGCTTCCGCAACAAATGGAAAGCCGAGCTGGAAGCCGGAGATCCTTATTTCAACCCGAATTTTTCGTTAGATAAATCTGACTTTTCTTTACGGGTCTGAAAAAATAGTGTATACTGACTTAAAGAAGATGCACTGCAGCCAAGGGAAGACTGACAGGCAGGGACGTAAGAGACGGCAGGCATCAGAAAAGATGGAGGTAGCAAAAGCGATGAATTACATGGATCAGTACAAATTCTGGCTGGAGGATTCCTACTTTGATGAAGGAACCAAGGAAGAGCTCCGCAAAATTGCAGATAATCAGGCGGAGATTGAAGATCGTTTTTACAAGGATCTGGCGTTTGGTACCGGCGGTCTGCGCGGTGTGATCGGAGCCGGAACCAACCGGATGAATATTTATACTGTCAGAAAAGCAACACAGGGTCTGGCAAACTACATTTTAAAGCAGGGCGGCGCTGACAAGGGCGTTGCAATTGCATACGACAGCCGTTATTATTCTCCTGAATTTGCAGATGAGGCTGCACTGTGCATGGCTGCAAACGGCATTAAGGCGTATGTATTCGATGAACTCCGTCCGACACCTGAGCTGTCCTTTGCACTGCGTACCTTAGGCTGTATTTCCGGTATCGTTGTAACGGCGAGCCACAATCCTCCGGAATACAACGGCTACAAGGTTTACTGGGAGGACGGTGCACAGGTAACTGCCCCCAGGGATCATGAGATCATCGACGAGGTAGAGCATGTAACCGATTTCCATACGGTAAAAACCATGTCCAAGGACGATGCCATCGAAGCCGGTCTGTATCAGTACATCGGCGAAGAAATCGACGTTGCCTACATGGAAGAGTTAAAGAAACAGATCATTCATCCCGAAATCATCAAAGAAGTAGCGGATGAACTGAAAATCGTGTACACACCGTTCCATGGTACCGGCAACAAGCCCGTCAGAAGAATTCTGGCTGAGCTGGGCTTCAAGCACGTTTATGTTGTTCCCGAACAGGAACGTCCCGATCCTGCATTTACGACGCTGGATTACCCGAATCCGGAAGATCCCAAGGCATTTACCCTGGCATTAAAGCTTGCAAAGAAGGTGGACGCAGACATCGTTCTGGCTACTGACCCGGATGCAGACCGTCTCGGCATTTATGCAAAGGATTCCAAGACCGGCGAGTACATGCCCTTCACCGGCAACATGTCCGGCATGCTGATTGCAGAGTACATCCTGCGCGAGCGCACCGCTACCAACCGGATGCCGGTTGATCCTGTTATGGTATCCACCATCGTTACGACCAATATGGCAGCAGCGATTGCAGCAGATTATAACGTAGAATTAAGAGAAGTTCTGACCGGCTTTAAGTATATCGGCGAGCAAATCAAATGGATGGAACAGGCTGGGAAAGGCCACTATGTATTCGGTCTGGAAGAGTCCTACGGCTGTCTGGCAGGCACCCATGCAAGAGATAAGGACGCGATCGTTGCAGTAATGTGTCTGTGCGAGACCGCTGCATGGTGCAAGAAGCACGGCATGACCTGCTGGGATCAGATGCTTGCGCTGTATGAGAAATATGGCTACTACAAAGAAACTCAGTATGCTATTACTCTGAAGGGAATCGACGGCGCAGCCCAGATCTCCGCAATGATGGATAAGCTTCGCAGCAATCCTCCGAAGAATTTCGGCGACCTGCAGGTTGTAGAGATGCGCGACTACGATAAGGATCAGGTTACAGATATGGCAACCGGCGCGGTTCGCCCGACCGGACTTCCCAAGTCCAACGTTCTGTACTTTGAACTGACCAACAATTCCTGGTGCTGTGCACGTCCTTCCGGAACCGAGCCTAAGATTAAATTCTATATGGGCGTAAAGGGAACCAGCCTGGAAGATGCACAGGCAAAGGTTGACAAGCTGACTGCTGACCTGAAGGCAATTCTGTAAAAGAAAAAGCCGGAGCACCAGCAGCGTATTTTGCAACGAAAATGCAGCATGCGCTCTGGCATAGGGGTTATATCACGAATCAAAAGGACACGGCGCGTGCCCGGTGTCGGAGTTTCCCGGCGCTTGGGCACGCGCAGGCGTCTGTAGCAGGAAAAGGAGTTCGACGGATGTCTGTTTTTTCCCTATCCAATCTGAAAAAAACCTGGTATTATCTGCAGAAAAACGGAATCAGAAATGCCGTGTGGGCGGTGTTGGAGCGGATTGGGCAGGAACAGGAGGTCTATACCTGGCAGGAGCCGGACGAAAAGACACTTTCGTTCCAACGGGAGCATTCTGCTTCCTTGCGCATCAGTATCGTCGTTCCGGCATACCGGACGAAAAAAGAGCATCTGGAGGCGATGCTTAACAGCGTATCGAAGCAGTCGTACCCGCACTGGGAGCTGATTGTAGCAGATGCGGGCGGCACGGCAGAGTCTGTACAGGCCTGGGCAAAAAAGAACGGAATCTGCCTGCGGAAAGCGGCAGATGCATCAAATCTTGCAGAATGGAAGGATCAGAGCATCATGCTCTGCACCCTTTCCGAAAACAAAGGAATTTCCGCTAATACGAACGCAGGAATTGAACTTGCAGCGGGAGACGCGGTCGGTCTGCTGGATCACGACGATCTGCTGACTGCGAATGCGCTCTGGGAGATGGCGGATTGTCTGGAAAAAGAAAAAAAGCGCGGAAAACAAAAGCTTGTGCTGTTTTCCGATGAAGATAAATGCGACGGAGCGGCGAGCCGCTTCTATGAGCCGAATTTCAAGCCGGATTTTGACGGGGAATTGCTTTTAACCAACAATTATATCTGTCATTTTACGGTGATCGAAACGGCATTTTTGAAAGAATTAAAGCTGCGCAGCGGATTTGACGGGGCGCAGGATTACGATCTGATGCTGCGGGCCTATGCGGCAGGCGGACAGTTTGTGCATGTGCCGAAGGTGCTGTACCACTGGCGCTGCCATGAAGCGTCTACGGCGTCGAACCCGCAGAGCAAGCGCTACGCTTACGAGGCGGGGCAGCGTGCGCTGGAAGATTATTGTCTTCGAAAAGGCTGGAAGGCGACAGTGAGCGGGCTGAAACATCTTGGCTTTTATCGGGAAGACTATGAAGACAGTGTATTTTGCCAGCGCCCGGAAATCGGGATTTGGGCAAAGCCTCTGCCGGGCGGCAGGGATATTTTTGGCATCCGGCATCCGAAAGGCTTCCTGGTGAGCGGACTGTATGAAAACGACGGTTTGATGCGGTATGCAGGGCTTCGGAAAGGATATTCCGGACCGATGCACCGTGCAGCGCTGCAGCAGAGCGCACCGGCAGCAGACCTGCGCAGCATGGAGGTTTGCAGCGCATTAAAGGAGCGTTACGCGCAGACAATAGCGGAATTAAAAGAAGCCTGCCAGGGGCTTCCGACGGCAGCGCAGGAAACAAAGATCCTTCAAAAGAGTATGGAATTTTGTAAAGAAGCGACAGCGGCAGGGTATGGGATTTTATGGGATCCGCAGGCGTAAGCCGCAGATAGAGCGCACCGCGGCAGGCGGCTTTGTTGCTGCGTAGGCAGGCGATCCGCGCTCTGAGGCTCTCCCTCGCGCGGACGGCAAACACAGGAAACATGAGGAGCAAAATCGGTGGATGAAAACGACCGTGGTAATACCGAACTATAACGGAAAACATTTTCTGCAGGACTGTCTGGACAGCCTGCTTCAGAGCACAGTGGAAATCGCCGTGATCGTTGTGGATAACGGGTCGACGGACGGAAGTGTTTCGTGGATACAGGAGCATTTTCCGCAGGTGAAGCTGATCTGTTTTTCGGAAAATAAGGGTTTTTGTACGGCAGTCAATACCGGAATTGAAGCTGCTGCTACACCCTATGTTTTTCTTTTAAATAACGATACAAAAACCGACCGTTTCTGTCTGGAACGTCTGGAAAGGGCAATGGAAGCGGATGAGAAGATTTTTTCAGTCGGGGCGAAGATGCTTTCGATGAAGGAACCGGAGCTTGTCGATACGGCGGGGGATCTGTACTCGGCATTTGGCTGGGCGTATGCGATTGGCAAAGGAAGGCCTTCTTCCAATTACACAGCGCCAAAGCGCGTTTTTTCCAATTGTGCAGGGGCGGCACTCTACCGCAAGGCACACCTGGAGCAGATCGGAGGGTTTGACGAGCTTCATTTTGCATACCTGGAAGATGTGGATATCGGATACCGGGCGCAGATTTTCGGGCTGAAAAATGTCATAGAGCCGGCTGCAGTCGTCTATCACGCGGGGAGCGGTTCTACCGGTTCGCGGTACAATGCGTTTAAGGTGACGCATTCTTCGAGAAACAATATTTATCTGATCTATAAAAATATGCCGCTGCTGCAGCTGATCCTGAATCTGCCGTTTTTGCTGGCGGGATTTTTGACGAAACAGCTGTTTTTTATCCAGAAAGGATTTGGGGCGACTTACGCAAAAGGAATCCGGGCGGGAATCTGCCTGTCCGCTTCGAAAGCGGGACGCGCCCATAAGGTTCCCTTTACAGGACGAAATTTGCTGCATTATTGCAGTTTGCAGCTACAGCTGTGGGTCAACCTGTTTCGGCGTGTGTAAGCGGTGACTGTAGGCGTACACAAGTGTTACAGTTCACCTGTGGGATTTGTAAAAATCCTTGTGCTTTGTTGGAAGGTATTGTATACTACACTTTGAATATGGGGACGAGCCGTAATGATAAAGGATAATCAACGTTATTTGAACCGGCTTCATGTTGTTGTAGATGCCGTGGTTACAGCAGCTTCCTATCTGTTGGCCTGGTGGCTGATGTTCGGGAGCCGCTTTGCAGATAAAGAAATAGGTGTACTGGACATGGGCATTTATTTTTCCGCCCTTTATTTTGTTGTGCCCGGTTACCTGATCCTTTATTACTGGAACAAATTGTATACGCCGAAGCGTGTACAACGCCCGGAAAATGAAATACTGAATATTATCAGGGCGAATCTGATCGGAATTGTCCTGTTTCTTGCGGGGTTATACCTTGCCAACTCCATCGACCGCGAGCTGCAGCATTTTTCCCGCGGCATGCTGGCATTATTTGCCACCATCAATACGATTTCAGGAATTCTGGTGCGTGCGCTGATCCGTAGAATCCTGCATCTGATGCGCAAACGCGGTTATAATTTGAAACACATTTTGCTGGTGGGGTATTCTCGCGCGGCGGAAGCCTATATCGACCGGATTATCGCCAATCCCCAGTGGGGCTATATGGTGCGGGGCATTCTGGACGATAATGTGCCGAGAGGCGCGGTTTACAAGGGAGTCAAGGTGCTGGGTTCCATCGATAACCTGCCCTTTATCCTGCCGGAAAACAAACTGGATGAGATCGCTGTGACCCTTGCGCTGCAGGACTACGACCGTCTGGAAGAGATCGTCAATCTCTGTGAAAAATCCGGCGTGCATACGAAGTTTATTCCGGACTATAACAGCCTGATTCCGGGTAAGCCTTATACGGAGGATCTTGGCGGATTGCCGGTCATCAATATTCGCTACGTCCCCCTGAGCAACACATTAAATGCGGTTGCAAAGCGCGCCGTGGATATTGTGGGTTCGCTTTGCGGGCTGATTGTGACATCGCCGCTTCTTTTGATCGTAGCGATTTTGATCCGAGCGACGAGTAAGGGACCGATTATTTTCAGCCAGGAGAGAATCGGACAGCACAATCATGCGTTTAAAATGTACAAATTCCGTACAATGTATGTTCAGGACACCACGGAAGAAAAGAAAGGCTGGACGACGAAAAACGATCCCCGTGTCACAAAGGTTGGGCGGATTCTGCGCAAGACCAGCATCGACGAGCTGCCGCAGTTGATCAATATCCTGATCGGGGATATGAGTCTGGTAGGTCCCAGACCGGAGCGCCCCCAGTATGTAGAGAAGTTCAAGGAAGAGATTCCGCGCTATATGATCAAGCACCAGGTTCGTCCGGGACTGACCGGCTGGGCGCAGATCAACGGCTATCGAGGAGATACGTCGATTCGCAAGCGAATTGAGTATGACATTTATTACATTGAAAACTGGAGCATGAGCTTTGATTTCAAAATCATGTTTTTAACTATTTTTAAAGGATTTATCAACGAAAACGCGTATTGATTCGAATGCGTGAAAAAAACACAAGGAGAGGAAAACATGTCAACAGGTACAAATAGCTCTAAGAGAGCACCGCAGAGAAGTGGCAGTTCCAGCAGCAGAAAAAAGATGTCTGCAAAGAAGCGTAAGGCAAAACAGAGAAGAAGAATCATCTTCTTTGCAGTGGAAATCGTAGCACTGATCGTTTTACTGATTGCGATTGTCGGCGTCAATATGGTAACGAAGATCGACAAGATCAAGATCAATGAAGAAGATATTGTGGTAAACCCGCAGGTAGAAAATAATAAGGAAATGAAAGGCTACCGTAATATCGCACTGTTTGGTGTGGATTCCAGAAAGGGCAAGCTCGGCAAGGGCTCCCGTTCCGATACGGTCATGATCGCGTCTATCAATCAGGACACCGGAGACGTCAAACTGGTTTCCGTTTACCGTGATACCTACTTAAATCTCGGAACGGACAGCTACAATAAAGCGAATGCGGCATATGCACAGGGCGGTCCTGAACAGGCGATCAACATGCTGAATATGAACTTTGACCTGGATATCACAGAATATGTGACAGTGGGCTTTGATGCACTGATCGAGACCATCGACGAGCTGGGCGGCATAGACATTGACGTGCACGATAACGAAATCGACCATCTGAACAACTATCAGCGAAGCATGTTCGTAGAAAATGAAAATGATGCGCTGAACGAAAACATTGTAAAGGTTACGCATTCCGGTATGCAGACTCTGAGCGGTCTGCAGGCAACCGCATATTGCCGTATCCGCTATGTTGGTGATGACTTTGGCCGTGCAGAGCGTCAGCGGAAAGTGCTGATGGCATGTATGGATAAGGCAAAGACCATGAGCCCGACTACTCTGGTATCGATCCTGAACAAGGTGATGGAAAATGTATACACCAACCTGGACGTGACGGAAATGGCTTCTATCCTGTCCGACGTTGCAAACTATCAGATCGTAGCGCAGGACGGCGTGCCGTTCGAGGATAGTCGTACAACCGGCACAGTTGGCAAGAAGGGCTCCTGTGTCATCCCGCTGGATCTGGAAACAAACGTTGTCAAGCTCCATGAGCTGCTGTTCGACGTAACCGAGTACGAACCTTCCGATCAGGTAAAACAGTACAGCCAGAAGGTACAGGCGGACACAAGCCAGTATATAAAAAAGTAAAATATGGATTCTGTAAAAATTGATGTTATCATTCCGACGTTTCATCCGAAGGCACGTTTTCTGGCGCTGATGGAGCAGCTGGAGAAGCAGGTGCTTGCGGTGAACCGGATTGTAATTGTAAATACCGAAAAAAAAGCGTTCGAAGCGCTGATGGATTGCGACACATTTTTAAAAGAGCATCCAAAAGCGATGCTGTTCCATATCTCTCAGGACGAGTTCGATCATGGAAAAACGAGGAACCTTGCTGTTTCCAATTCGGATGCGGAAGTGTTTGTCTGCATGACGCAGGATGCGCTTCCGGCGGATGCATATCTGACGCAGGAGCTATGTAAGGCATTGTTTTCCGATGAAAAAATCGCAGCTGCCTATGCAAGACAGCTTCCGGAAGAAAATTGCAGCCGAATGGAACGCTATACGAGGCAGTTCAATTACCCGGAGCAGCCGTCGGTCAAAACAAAGGCGGATCTTTTGAGGCTCGGAATCAAGACGTATTTTTGCTCGAACGTCTGCGCCGCCTATAAGCGCGATATTTTTGAACAGCTCGGCGGATTCGTGAATCATACGATTTTTAACGAGGATATGATTTATGCTGCCGGAGCGATTCAGGCGGGCTATGCGATCGCCTATGCGGCGGATGCGAAGGTGATTCATTCCCACAATTATTCCGGCTGGCAGCAGTTTACAAGAAACTTTGACCTCGGTGTATCCCATGTGCAGTACCCGGCTGTGTTTGACGGTGTGCCGCCGGAGGGCGAGGGCATGAAGCTGGTCAAAAAGACCGCCGTTTATCTTGCAAAAACCGCACCGTGGCTTCTGCCGAAGCTGATCTGGCAGAGCGGCATGAAATGGCTGGGGTATCGTTTCGGTAAAAAATACCAGAAGCTTCCGCCCGGGCTGGTTCGCTTCTGCAGTTTGCAGAAAGGCTACTGGAAGCAGGAGAAAGAATAAGACATAAAAAGTCGTTTCCGAAAAACTCCGGAAGCGGCTTTTTTCACAGAATAGACACAACTATTCGGTATACTGTCTGCAGAGCAAGCAGACGCACCGGATACGGCAGCGAATGAGAAAAGAGGTCACAACATGGGTTACGGATACGACCCGGAAGAAACAACCGGACAGGAGCATATGGACGACACAGCGCCGGAGAGCGGCGAACAGGAATACACGGACAGCGCACAGAAAACGGATGCGTCGGATATGTCGGCGTACAGTGGCGTGTCCGATGACACATCGGCATATAGCAGTGGAAGCACGGGTGCGGCGGATAACGCACAGAACGCATCCGACAACACGCAGGACACATTCAACAGCGCATCGGACGCTGAACAGGGCGTGCAGCCCTCGCGCAGCCGCTACGAATATCAAAATTATTACAACGACAGATACCGGGGCGATGATTCAAAACAGAAATATGGCTATCAGCCAGGCGTACAGCAGACGCCTGCGCCCAAAAAAAGAGATTCTGCGGGCAAATGGATTGCTGTTAGCGCACTTGTCGTCATCTTTGTTTGCGTCTGCATTGGAATCGGCTTGATCGGAGTTTATTCGATCCGATCGGCAAATCAGCTGGATTCCGCGTCGGTCGGCGTTTTGGAGGTAGCTCCGGATGCAGGAGATGATGCAAAAAATCAGGAAGATGACGGAAATCATGCAGCAACAGACAGTCCCGAACGCTCTGAAGCAGGACGATCCGGAGATTCGTCCCTGACAGAGGATACAACAACGGGAGACGGACAGGTTGCTGCAGCATCGGAAATTGCACAGCAGCAGAGCGCATCTGCAGTTGTAACGGATGTAACGCAGGTCGTAGAAGCGGTAATGCCGGCGTGCGTTTCGATTACGAATAATTTTACACAGACGGTACAGGATTTCTGGGGACAGACTTATTCCCAGGATGAGACGGCAAGCGGTTCCGGGATTATCATTGGAGAAAACGAGCAGGAGCTTTTGATCGTTACCAACAATCATGTAGTGGACAGCACAGAGCAGCTGTATGTTCAGTTTATCAACGGGGAAACCGTAGAAGCGCAGGTAAAGGGTACCGATGCTTCCGCAGATCTTGCAGTCGTTGCAGTAAAACTGGATACCATTGCGAACAGCACAAAACAGGAAATCTGCATTGCAAGGATGGGAGATTCGGACAGCCTGAAAATCGGTGAACCGGCCATTGCGATCGGTAATGCACTGGGCTATGGACAGTCTGTGACGACAGGCGTTATCAGTGCACTGAACCGTAAGATAGAGAGCAGCAATTCCGAAGAAGGAACTTCCCTGATTCAGACGGATGCAGCAATCAACCCCGGTAACTCCGGCGGCGCACTGCTGAACATGCGGGGCGAGGTGATTGGAATTAACTCCAATAAGATCGGCGGCTCGTCAATCGAGGGAATGGGTTACGCGATTCCGATTTCGACGGCAAGACCGATTATTGAAGATCTGATGGAACGTCAGACACGGACGAAATATTCCGAGGAAGAGCGCGGATATCTTGGAATTTCCTGCATCAATGTGACGAGCGATTTGTCCGAGAACTTCAGTATGCCGCAGGGAATTTTTGTGGCGCAGGTTTATTCCGGAACCGGTGCGGAAGCTGCCGGATTGGTGCGCGGCAACATTGTGGTGGCGTTTGACGGCGTAACCGTTCAGGATCAGGAAGAGCTGACGAAGCAGATGCAGTATTATAAAGCTGGGGAGAGCGTTGAAATTACGATTATGGTAAATTCAGCAAACGGTTATCAGCAGAAAAACGTGACAGTCACGCTTTCTTCCTATGATCAGATCAATGCGGCGAGCAAGGCTGCACAGGAAAGCAAACAGAGATAAAGAACGGAACCGGGATGGCTGGGCGAGAGCTGCAGTCATCCCGGTTTTGCGAATAGCGCGTGTGAACAGTAACCATTTCTGTACAGGAGACAGTTGTTTAGAGAAAGTTTACTTGTCTCAGGAACGATCCTGCATTATACTTTTGATAGCAGAAAGCGGAAGATGAGGTAACCGACTATGGATGAAAAAGAATTTGAAGATATTTGTTATATTTGCCGCAGACCGGAAAGTAAGGCGGGAAGAATGTTCCACCTGCCGAATAACATCTGTATCTGCGACGACTGTATGCACAAGACGATGGATGCGGTAAGTCAGTTCGATTATCAGCAGATGATGAATAATCCGATGTTCATGAACATGTTGAATAATCCGTTCAATCCGTATGGAGATCCGACAAAGTCAAATGGAACGTCAGGACAGAAATCTGCAGGCGGCGGAAACGAAAAAAGCGACGCAGAAACAACTGATGCAGAAACAACTGATGCACAGGATGGAAACAACGCATCCGACAACACTGCCGCTGACATTCTGGAGGCATCCGATGCGGACGACGATTCCAAGAATGACTCCGACGAATCCTCGGGCAACAGAAGAGGCTTCCCGAACATCAGCTTCATCAATCTTGCGGATTTCATGAACGACGGGATGCCGCAGAAACAGAAGATCAAGAAAAAAGGAACCGGCACAAAGCCGTTGATCGATTTAAAGTCCATTCCCGCACCACATAAGATTAAAGAGCAGCTTGATCAGTATGTGATCGGTCAGGAATATGCCAAAAAAGTCATTTCCGTAGCGGTTTACAACCATTATAAGAGGGTTGCCACCGGCACAATGGATGAGATTGAAATCGAAAAGTCCAATATCCTGATGATCGGACCTACCGGCAGTGGTAAGACCTATCTGGTAAAGACGCTGGCGAAGCTTCTGGACGTTCCGCTGGCGATTGCGGATGCAACCTCCCTGACAGAGGCGGGGTATATTGGTGACGACATCGAAAGCGTTGTGAGCAAGCTTCTCGCTGCAGCGGACAACGATGTGGATAAGGCGGAGCAGGGCATCATCTTTATTGATGAGATCGATAAAATCGCACGCAAGCACAACACGACTTCCCGGGATGTCTCCGGGGAATCGGTGCAGCAGGGCATGCTGAAGCTGTTGGAGGGAGCAGACGTGGAGGTTCCGGTTGGTGCGAACAGCAAAAACGCGATGGTTCCGCTCACAACAGTCAATACGAGAAATATTCTCTTTATCTGCGGCGGCGCGTTCCCGGATCTGGAAGAGATTATCAAACAGCGGCTGCGCAAAAAGACCTCGATCGGCTTTGATGCGGAGTTAAAGGATCGCTGGGATAAGGAAAAGGATATCCTTTCCATGGTAAAAGTGGAAGATCTGCGGACATTCGGCATGATTCCGGAGTTCTTGGGCCGTCTCCCTGTGATCTGCACGCTGGAGGGCTTGAACCGGGATATGCTGGTACGGATTTTGAAAGAGCCGAAAAACGCGATTTTGAAACAGTATCAGAAGCTTCTGGAGCTGGACGAGGTGAAGCTGGAGTTCACCGACGATGCACTGGAAGCGATTGCAGACAAGGCGATGGAAAAAGATACCGGTGCCCGTGCGCTTCGTTCGATTATTGAAGAATTTATGTTGGATATCATGTATGAAATTCCGAAGGATGACAATATCGGACGCGTGACGATTACCGGAGATTATATCCGGGGAACCGGTGGACCGCTGATTGATATCCGCAGTAACGGTTATTCGCTGGAAGAGCGGGATCAGATGAAACAGATCGCAGCGGCGGAAACGAAAGAAGCTTGAATTTTGAACTGCACGAAGAAAATGTTCGAAAGCTGAGAGTTCAACGGAATACTACAGGAACATATCAGCAATACTGCGCATATGCTGATATAAAATCCGCAGGGCACAGGGGGAAAATCTGTGTCCAAAGGAGATAGATGAACTGTCAGGAAAAAATTCTTTCTGAAGATTATATGAGTATTTTGCTGGACTATGTGCTGGAGGAAGCGGATCAGGAGGACGAAGCCTTCTGCTATCAGCAGGTGGATGGAACTCTGGGAATTTATTATCTGGATCGGTCTGCGGTGCTGCCGCTTTCTCCGGTCAATTACCTGTATCGCTACCTTCCACAGCTGTTTTGCCTCGGTGCGTTTCCAGCGGCGGGAAGTCGGACGTTTCGGACAGAACCGTTGGAGGGCTCCGGGATCCTGGCACAGCAGCGGCCCCCGCTGGAGTTGACGGGGCGCAGGGTAGTGATGGCGTTTATCGATACCGGGATTTCTTATGAAAACCCGGTATTTCGCTATTCTGATGGCAGCAGCAGGATTCTGGCGATTTGGGATCAGACAGATCAGAGCGGACAGTCGCCGGAGGGGTTTTTATATGGAACGGAATACGTCCGGGAGCAGATCGACCGGGCGCTGGAGCTGGAAGATCCCCACAGCCTGGTGCCGGAAAAAGATGAAATTGGACATGGAACCGCAGTGGCGAGCGTCGCGGCGGGAAGCCGTCTGGAAGAGGGCAGCCTGTTTACCGGTGCAGCGCCGGATTGTGAGATTGTAGCAGTCAAGCTTCGCCCTGCAAAACAATATCTTCGGGATTATTATCGGATCGCGGACAAAGAACCGGCATACAGCACAGACGATATTCTGCTGGCTGTGAAATATGTGCAACAGTTTGTGATCCCGCTGTACCGTCCGATTGTGATCTGCCTGGGGCTGGGGACGTCCTTTGGAAGCCACAGCGGCGTTTCGTTGTTTTCGGAGTATTTGCAGAGGATCGCGCGCAGCGTTTCACAGGCGGTGGTGATCGGGGGTGGAAATGAAGGAAACACGGCGGGCCATTTTCGGGGGAGATTGACCGAAAATCAGCAGCAGGTGGAGCTTCGGGTCGGAGAAGGCGTCACAGGATTTACGGCGGAGCTATGGGGAAGTAAGCCGTCAGTGTTCCGGCTTGCGGTTCGATCACCCGGCGGGGAGCAGCTGCCGGAGGTGGAATTTGGTCTGGGCAGCACAGTGGAATACACGTTTGTCTATGAAAAGACGCGGATACAGATTACAGATACTGCAAACGAACGCAATACCGGGGATCAGTTGATGCTGATCCGCTTTACAGCACCGTCTCCTGGCGTCTGGACATTTTTAATCCGTGGAGCACGGGTATTTCCGGAAAGTATTTTTGATATTTGGCTTGCACCGCAGCAGTTTCGAAGCGGCGAGCTGTTTTTTCTGGTTCCAGACCCGGATGTGACGCTCACAGTTCCCTCCTATACGACAGATGCGGTGACGGTCACTTTTTATAATAGTGAAAACGGAAGCTTTTATTACCGCAGCGGCAGGGGCTTTGGCAGAACCGGGGAGATCAAGCCGGATCTGGCGGCGCCGGGTGTGGAGATCAGCACGGTAAACGGCCCCTACAGCGGCAGCTCTATGGCGTCTGCACTTACGGCAGGAGCCTGTGCGCAGCTGATGCAGTGGTGCGTTGCGGAGAACAATTACTCGAGGATTTCCGGAAGGGGAATCCAGACGTTTCTAAGTCGCGGTGCGCGGGAACAGGCACAGGAAGAATACCCGAGCAGAAGATGGGGCTACGGACAACTGGACATGAGGAGGACATTTGATGAAATTGCAGGAAATTATCCGGAATAACTACAAATTTGCAGGAATCGCTGCAGCATCCTTCCTGATTGATGAGGGAATGAAAAATTGCGTAGAAGAATACGACGTGCTGGATACGCCGAAGGAAATTTTAGATGGAAAGGCGGTTCTGCAGCGCTATCACAACAAGGGCGCATTTTTAAATTTCGGAGAACAAAAACGAAAGCTGGTGACATTGCTGTCCGTTCTTCTGGCGGTGGCAGTGCTGGTGGTGTTTGTGCTGACGCTTGGAATGCGCGGTAAAAAGCTTTTGAAGGCCGGGTTATCGCTTTTACTGGGCGGCG
>ERZ791905.742-NODE-742-length-28144-cov-3.663142_pt1 | contig 28144 bp, 29 predicted proteins | sample MGYA00510147_ERZ791905 | MGnify/ENA primary metagenome ERZ791905 (study PRJEB30046, sample SAMN00792084) | human gut metagenome | study: EMG produced TPA metagenomics assembly of the A metagenome-wide association study of gut microbiota in type 2...
TTCCTGTCCGCGCCTGCGCCCCATCATCAACAATGAGCAGATCAATCCCAAAGACGTCCATGAGCGGCAGCTACTGCAGCTCATCTGCGCCTACCGCATCTTTATGCCCTTTGCCTCCCTCACTATTTCCTCCCGTGAATGCGCCCGTTTCCGCGATAACGTAGTCGGACTTGCCGCAACTAAAATTTCTGCCGGCGTTGAAGTTGGCATCGGCGGTCACAGCCAGCAGAGCAAAGGCGACGAACAGTTCCTGATCGACGATAGCCGTACCGTCCGTGAAATCTGCGCAATGCTGACGAACCGAGGACTGCAGCCGGTCATGAGTGATTATGTCTATGTTTAAGCTGATCGCCGTTACCGACCAAGCTTCCTGTCCTGAAAATTTTTGGACGCAGCTCCAGCTTTTAGCTGCTTCTGAAATCGACGCTCTTATTTTCCGTGCCAAAGAATTACCGCCGCAGGAATATTATCGGCAGGCCTCACAGGTGCAGAAAATCTGCCGGACACATCAGCTGCCGCTGATCCTGCATACTTATCAGGACATCTGCCGCCGGCTTGATACGTATGGACTGCAGGTAAGCTATCAGCAGCTCCTATGCCAGCCTCAGCTGCGGGCACAGGTACAATGCCTGGGCGTTTCCATCCACCATGCTGACGAAGCGGTACGTGCCGCTGACTTGGGCGCCGATTATTTACTAGCCGGGCATATCTTTGCTACAAGCTGCAAGCAGGGGCTGCCCGGACGCGGTCTTGATTTTCTCAGCGCCGTCTGCGCCGCTACAGCCCTGCCCGTCTACGCTATCGGCGGAATCACTCCTGCCAATATCGGACAGATCAAAAAAACAGGCGCCGCCGGCGCCTGTCTGATGAGCAGCCTGATGACCTGCCCAAAACCAGCAGTACTGGTGCAAAAACTGCGGCAGGCTTTAATATAAAATACTAAAGTAACTAACCTGTCACTCCCCTCATAAAAAATAAAATATTATCTTTGCCATCTTAGATATCAAACAAATCCGGATATATACATTTAGCCATTTTCTTTATCCCACTTCCGGTCTTAATAGCACTATTGTATGTATAATTAAGAGCAATACCACAAATCCTATTATTTCTGACAGCTTTTAAACTCTGCAGCGCCGGAATATTTTTAAAGTATTCCGCAGCAGCTTCAGGGTCACCACCGCTTTTTACCACAAATATCACATCAGGATCTTCTGCCAGCAGATATTCCAGACCAACAGTTCCAAAAGGGCTACTGGGAACATAAGCACCTAATCTGGTACAAATATCACCAGCTAATTTAGAATCATCATAAGCAACCAGATTTTTTCCCAACCCCTCAACGATCATGACCTTCGGCTTTCTACGACCCCTAATTCTACTTTGAACATCCTTAACTGTTTCCTGCATTTCCGCTATAATTTTTCCGGCCTGCTCTTCTTTGTTAAAAATCATTCCCAACCCTGCAATAAACTTATATTCCAACTCCAAACTCTCGCGATGATTGCGTAAGGCCGGAGAATTGGCATTCTCAGGTAAAAAAGTATGGATATTTCTCTGATTCCAAAACTCTGTGCTTTTCAGACCTTTATTAGTAAATAAGGATTGCCCCGAAATTATCAAATCAGGCGCTAAGGCTAAAACCGTTTCCGTATTTAAAATTATGCCGCTTTCAAAATGTATTTTATTATATCTTTCAGCATATTTTTCTTCAGGCACATAATAAGGATTGCCATATTTTACAGAACAAATTATTTTATCTTCTACTCCTAATGCTACCAACGTTTCATTGATATTTTCACCAACGGCGACTACTCTTTGCGGTACGCGATCGTAAAAGCTGATCTTCTCCCCAACAATATTATAATTTTTTACTTCTACATTCCTGATCATACGCTTGGGGTACGTTTCCTGCACAGCAATTCCAGCAGGTTGGGATACAAAACTGGTTTCACGCTTGATCAACATGGTTATCACTGTCAAAAGTACGACTGCCGCAATAACTGTTATTATTTTTCTGTTCATTTTTCAACTGCTTTCCGCCATAATTTCAGGTAAATACCGGACAAAACACCCGCAGTCAGTTGCCCTCCTCAGTAACTGTGTGTTCCCCAGACGACCTTGATATTATTTTGTTCAAAAAAATCAATTATTTTTAAAATATATTTGCATCTTCGCTTGTCTGCCGTTCTAGTCTGACAGCAAATACCTATATGAACAGCATCCGGCCGTATCCTCAAAATACGCTCTAATTTTTCATTAAATCCTATTTTACTGCTGAATTTTATATTCTCACAGCCATTACATGACATAAAGGCAGCCAGCTCAATCTCCTGGTCAGCGTAACGTGAAAAATATGCACTTTTATTATTAAAGGCCTTTAAACAGGACGCACCCGCACAATTTTCCTCAGCTTTCAAACAACGTAAAACAACTATTTTTTTCATTATTCTTTTCTCCAGTGCTGCGGCAGATAAATTATGTTGATTCTGCCATTTTCAGAAGTATTTACCTTTGTCCGCACTCCATACAATTCATAAATAAATTTTTCAGTAAGCAGCTGCTCCGGCGCAGCGCAGCCAACGATCATTCCGTCCTTAACTGCAATCAGCCTGTCACAATACATAGCGGCAATATTCAAATCATGAACCGCAGCCACAACTGTTAGATCCAGACCTTTTACTATATCCATTATCTGCAGCTGATATTTGATATCCAAATGGTTAGTGGGTTCATCAAGTACCATACATTCGGTTTGCTGCGTCAACGCACGCGCCAAAATAACACGTTGCTGCTCACCGCCTGACAGCGTACTGAAACTGCGTTTTTCAAAACCGGCTAAACCAACCGTTTCCAACGCATGTCTTGCAATAGCATAGTCTTCGGCATTATCTCTGTCTAATATCTTTTTGTGCGGCGATCTGCCCATCAGCACTACCTGCAAAACATCAAAATCAAAACTGCAAAAATTGTGCTGCGCCACTACTGCCAGCTGCAGTGCCGATTCTCTGTAACTCATTTCATCCAGACTTTTACCATTTAAAAATATCCCGCCTTCAGTTGGTTTTTGCACACGATAAACACATTTTAAAAACGTACTTTTACCACTGCCGTTAGGCCCGATAATACCGACAAACTCTTTATCATGTACATTAAAATCCATCCCTTTCAGGATTTCCTGATTGCCGATAAAAACTCTGACGGCCTTTGTTAAAATTTCCATTATCAATTACCCCCAAAGCCGTAGGTACGCTTTATCATCAAATAGACAAAACACGGAGCGCCGATAAGTGATATCAAAATTCCTATAGGCAGTTCTGTTCTGGGAATAATAATACGGCACAGTCCATCCGCAATAACCAAAAAAACAGCACCCACTAAAGCCGTTACCGGAATAAGCTTTTTATGATCAGTCCCAATCAGCATGCGCACGACATGCGGTACTATCAGTCCGACAAAACCTATCATACCGGCAGAATATACTACAAATCCTACAATTAAAGAACTGATAAGCAAATATACCTGACGGTAAATATGCAGGTCTGTCCCCAAGGTGACTGCTGCCTCATCTCCCAACAACATTAAATTTAAAATGCGACTTTGCGACCAGAAGAACAGTACTGCCAAAATCACTATGGGTACAATAACGGTAAGGTTATCCCATTTAGCGCCGGCGAAGCTGCCCATCATCCAATAGGCGATCGTCTGCATCCCTTCTTTATTATTGGCAAAATAAACTATAAAACTTGAAAAAGCGCTGCAAACAGCGCTAAGCGCCATACCTGCCAGTAAAAGTTTCATTGAATTACTCCTGCCGCCTAAATTCGAAATAAATAATACCGCCAACGAAATACAAAAGGCACCGATAAAAGCAGCGATACCGACAAAATTTTCACCTAAAGTCATACCTATACCAAGTAAAATAGCTGCCGTCGCGCCTAAAGATGCTCCTGAAGAAATACCCAGAATATAAGGATCAGCCAAAGGATTTTTTACTATCGCCTGCATAATAACTCCACAACATGCCAGACCACAGCCAACAGCAGCAGCTAATACCAGCCTTGGAAGACGCAGCAGCCACACTATATCATGCGCCGCGCCTCTTCCTGCTGCTTCAACAGACAGATCGCTTTGCAGCTGATCTACTATAACGGTGTAAATCTGTGCCAACGGCAATTTTACTGTGCCAATGCTTAAAGCCCACAAGAAAGCAAGCAACAAGATTGCGACCAGCAGCAAACAAATAAACAAGTAGCCCGTTTCACGAAAATATTTCTGCATCCTGATTGCTCCTCTGCCAATAAAAATGCAAAAAAAGACCCCTGCCGTAAAAACAGGTATCTTTTATCCAAACCAAAATCATTTTGATTCCAGACAGCTTACAATTCAAACTCTGCCGAAACCATAAAAGTTCTGGGACCACCAAGATGCAAAACATTTCCGGATGCGCTCCAATAATTTTTATTAAATACATTGTAGCAAATTGCATTCAAAGTTACAGGAGTACTGTTCATTTTGGTTTTATATTTTACACCTAAATCCATAGTAAAGTAACTGGGCACTTTATATTTTTCATTCAAAACATAAGAAGTACCTACATAATTACCACGCAGCAAAGCTGAAAAAGCATCACTGGCTTCATATTCTACTCCCAAACTAGCAGTCCAGTCAGGTACACCGTTAGGACGTTTACCATTTGTAGCAGTGCTGCTTGTTTTTTGTTCTGTATTAAGGTGCATAAAACCGCCAATCAAATTCCATTTTTCTGCTATAGTACCCGTTGCAGTATACTCAATACCTTTATGTCTGCGTTCACCATCCTGTCCTCTTGTATAACTTCCATCTGAATTCAAGATATCAATACCATTAGCTTTTTTTATATCAAAATAGCTCAATTTATGTAAAAAGTCCCCTGTTTTCATCTTAATCCCAAACTCAGTTTGTTTAGTTTTATAAGGATCTAGTGTTTCGCCTTTGTTAGTGTAATTAAGGCTACTTGTAGTACTAACAATCTCACCTTCAACAAATTCCTCTGTATGATTTGCATAAACTGTAAAACGAGGGCTGAAAGCATAGCTGATACCGTAAGCAGGAGAAATATCATAATAATGACCGGTATTTTTATTATGTGAACCGTCTGCTTTATAGCTGTCTCTTTTTATAGATTTACCATTTAAACCTATAAGAATATTCAACTTTTCATTATCAGTACTGATAATATCCATCACAGACCAGCCACTGGTGCGATTTCTCGTAGTATAACGTGCGTCAGATTGACCAAAGGTAGGATGCGACCAATTACCAGGATCGCCTACATAAATATTACCATTCCACCCACTCTCTGTAACAGAATTACTCGGTCCCCCATAATAATGCCACTGCCGGTCTACACCCAAGATATAATTATGTTTTAGATCACCAGTTTTAAAATCACCACGCAGACCAATCTGTGCATAATCTCTTTTCTCAATCAGTGAATAATTATCAGCTGTAGCAGTAAAATCACCAGCTTCATTAAGTAATGTTTTACTAAATCCAACATAATAATACCAGTCCTGCTTAAAATGCCCGGCATTCAAGAAAGCACTTAAATGATCATTGATTTTTTGTTCATGGTTCAAAGTAGCAACAAAGTTAGTATTTTTATCACGGCGCCATACCGGATTAAAATTGATATCTCCGTCCGGAGCAGTTGGCAAGGCAGAACCTATATAACTGCTTGCTACTGTTAATCCGTACGGCCTGCCCTGACTGTCAGTATAGGTATAACCAACCATTAAATTAGTTTTGCTGTCGTCAGTTTTCTGATCTAAATTGATATAAATATTTCTCTGTTCCAAGTCCCAGTTTTTTATAGAGCGCTCGCCGTTAACATTACTGGCATTGATACGGATGCCATAACGATTGCCCTCGCCAAAACGGCGGCCAATATCAACAGTTTCTTCAAAAGCGCCTTTAGAATGCCATTTCAAGCCTATACTACTGTTAGGATCATCTAAAGCCTGTTTACTGTTGATATTTATCGTGCCGCCATCCGCTGTATAGTTAGATGAACCCCTGATACCTGTAGCGGGTCCTTCGATAACGTCGATCGAATCGATATAGTTACTGGATTGACGTGTCATGGCTTGCATACCGGGAATACCGTTGACCATAAAACCCCTGCCGCTCTCAGAAAAACCTCTTATATTAACACAATCTACAGCTGCATCGTAGGTCTTTTGTACGGAAGGCACCAAACTTAGCATCTTACTTAAACCTTCAGTTGAGGACATAAAATCTTCAACTGCTTTTTCAGAAATTGTAGTAACACTGATAGGTGAATTCATCGCATCCTGCTCACCTAAAATACCAATATTACTGGTAGCGCGTACATATTCACCGGCAATATAACGTTTCCCATTGACTACGATCTCAGCTAAATGAAAATTTTGCAGATCAGGCGCAGAAGTCTCTTGTGTCTCTTGGGAGGGGGGCAGATGCATTGGCCTCTGCTACAAACCCCACACTGGCAACCGCCATACATATAGCAGCTATTACTGTTTTCTTCCTTTTCACCATCATAAACCACTCCTAAAAAATTTATTCTTCAATTTTTCCTGGTCAAGCTGCCCTTGTTTCGCTCACCAGGAAAAATTAAAAACCTGATTGAAAATAAAAAAGCCTTTTCTGCACATGACGACAGAAAAAGCTCTCTTTTCTATATTTCGCCTACCTGTCATTCGCAGGACATCCCCAGCGTTCAAATCAGGCAGTTCTTCTGGCTCTGCTTCATCGTTTATCTAGCCTTCCCAGTTTCCCAGTGGCATTTTTAGATTTACTCGGCATTACAGCTGCGGGACAGCACAGGAATCAAACCTGTTTCTCTATTAAGCATTGCTGCACCTGATCTTCTTTTATTCAAATTTTAAAGTGCCATACATTATTCTATAGAGTATAGAATAATGTATGGCACTTTTTTTGTCAAGCACTAACTATTTGATTAATATATAACCCTTTTAATTAAAAAATCTAATTTCCTATATTGATTACTATTTTTTTATTATTTGCATCGACTTTTCCAGAAGCTCCAGCATTGCCTTATGTGCCATTTTCGGAGATTTTATTTTTATTGCTTCCAAAATATTTTGATGACCTTGTATAATATGCTTTTGACCTTGCTCACAACCGTCAGCATATCTCATATGTGTAGAAGCGACAAGCATCTTCATAATTTTCACGAACACTTCATTCCCTGTCTGTACCCAAATAGTATGGTGAAAATCCAGATTTAGTGAATGAAATTCAAAAAAACTTTTTGCCTTTTTTTCTTTAGCAATAATCCCAGCTAATTGAATTACGAAATTATCATCAAAATTATCTATCGCTAGTTTCATTTCCATCTCAGAAAGTGCAACTAAACACTGATAAATATTATCGCTCTCTTTTTCATCAGTTCTTCTTACAACAACTCCATAATATGGTTTAATTTCTACAAATCCGTCCGCTGCTAATTTTTTAAAGGCTTCGCGTATAGGAGTCGCACTTATGCCTAATTCTTTTGCAACATGCTGCTCCTTTAATCTGACCCCTGATTCTAATTTCTGACTAACAATCAATTCAACCAATATTTTATAAGCTTTATCGCTAAGTGTTTCTTTATCCAGATTGTGTATATTATTATTTTCGTCCATAATATTCTTCCTTCCTTGGTACTAAGATATTAGCACAATTGATCAATTTTGTCACTCAACTTTTCCAAACGAAATATAAACAAAAAATCCCGCTTCTGTCATAAGAAGCGGGATTTTATTTCATCAGGCAAACATCCAGACAAAAAAAATGGTGATCCACCCGCGACTCGAACGCGGGACACCCTGATTAAAAGTCAGGTGCTCTACCGACTGAGCTAGTGGATCACATAGTTATCAAGTTTCAAGCCAACTTGACAACGATATAATTATAACTACCTTTCACTGTTCTGTCAAGAAATAATTTTCCAAAATATAAAAACCGTCAGAAAAAATCTGACGGTTTTTATTTTTGATTTACAGCAATTTTTTCAGTACGATAGTCTGTTCACGTTCCGGACCTACGGAAACAATACCCAGTTCGACACCGGCAACCTCACTCAGACGGTTCAGATAAGTTTTAGCCTGAACAGGCAGCTCGTCAAAGGTGCGGATAGACGTAATATCAGTCAGCCAGCCTTCAAACTCTTCAAAAACCGGTTCAACCTTTGCCAGAACGTTCAGGCTGGCAGGAATCTGTTTGATTTCCTGTCCGTCGATCTTGTAGCCGACGCACATTTTGATCTTCGGCATTTTATCGAGAATATCCAAACGGGTCACTGCCAGGCAGTCCAGGCTGTTCAGACGTGCGGAATATTTGAGCATGAAAGCATCAAGCCAGCCACAGCGGCGGGGACGTCCGGTAACGGTACCGTATTCATGGCCTGTTTCACGGATCTGATGCCCGGGTCCGTCAGTATCAAGCAGCTCAGTAACAAAGGGACCTTCGCCGACGCGTGTCGTATAAGCCTTGACTACGCCCACCACATGGTCGATATAACGGGGGCCGATGCCGCTGCCGGTGCTGGCATTGCCGGCAGTCGGGTTCGAGCTGGTAACATACGGATAAGTACCATGATCGATATCAAGGAAAGTAGCCTGCGCGCCTTCAAACAGCACGTTTTTACCCTCGCTGAAAATTTCGTCTAAAACTACGCCGGTATCGGCAATATACGGCCGCAGCTCTTCGGCATAAGCCAAAAATTCCTGCAGCATAGTTTCATAATCAAAAGGTTCGCCGCCATAAATTTTAGTAATAATGGCATTTTTGGCTTCCAGGTTGATTTTCAGCTTTTCTGCAAAAGTATCGGGTTCCATCAAATCACAGATGCGGATGCCGGTACGGGCAACCTTATCCATATAGCAGGGGCCAATACCGCCTTTGGTCGTACCGATCTTATTACAGCCCAAAGCTGCTTCCTGCAGTTCATCCAGACGGGCATGGTAAGGCAGCACCACATGCGCACGGTCAGAAATGACCAGATTGTCGCAGCTGATGCCTTTAGCCTTCATATCAGCAATTTCATGCAGAACTACGCCGGGGTTGATAACGACGCCGTTACCCAGCACATTAGTCTTATCACTGTACAAAACACCGGAGGGAAGCAGACGCAGTTTATAGGAAACGTCATTGACGACTACCGTATGACCTGCGTTGGAACCGCCGGAATAACGTACGACGGCATCGGCTTTCTGTGCCAAATAATCAACAATCTTACCTTTACCTTCATCGCCCCATTGGGCACCAATAACTACAACAGATGACATGTGAGCATCTCCTTATCTAAATCATAATCCGAAGCGGGACATAATCAAATCTACATGACGCAGCATGGGTTTGGGATCGAAGCAGGCTTCGATTTCTTCTTTGGAGAGATATTTTTGGATATCCGCATCCATTTCCACGTTGGTCTTAAAATCAGCGCCTTCAAGCCAGCGGGCCATAGCGTTGCGCTGCACCCATTTATAAGCGTCTTCACGCAGCACGCCCTTGCTGACCAGTGCGATCAGCAGATTCTGGCTGAAGATCAGGCCGCCGGTTTTGTTCAGGTTCGCCATCATCGCTTCCGGATAAACCAGCAGCTTGTCGACGATACCGGTAAATTTACGCAGCATATGATCCAGCGCGATAGTAGCATCCGGTAAAATCACACGTTCCACAGAAGAGTGGGAAATATCACGTTCGTGCCACAAGGCGACATCTTCCAGCGCAGCAACGGCATACCCTCTCAGCAAACGCGCCATACCGGAGATTTTTTCGCAGGTGATGGGATTACGTTTATGCGGCATCGCCGAGGAGCCTTTTTGCCCGGGAGCAAAATATTCTTCAGCTTCACGAATGTCCGTACGCTGCAGATTACGGATTTCCGTAGCCATTTTATCAAGAGAAGAACCAATGATCGCCAAAGTAGTCAGAAAATCGGCATGGCGGTCGCGCTGAATGACCTGGGTAGCCAGACGGGCAGCCTTGATACCTAATTTTTCACAAACATATTCTTCAATAAACGGGTCAATATTGGAGTAAGTGCCGACTGCGCCCGAAAGCTTACCGACCGCAATAAAATCACGCGCCTGCTTCAACCGTTCGATATTGCGCTCTGTCTCATCCATCCACAGCGCAAACTTCAGCCCGAAGGTCATCGGCTCGGCATGGGTGCCATGAGTACGACCGATCATAATCGTATGCTTGTGTTCAGCGGCACGGCGTTTCAGGACAGCATGGAATTTTTCCAGATGACTCAGTAAAAGGTCGGCAGACTGTTTCATCATCACACCCAAAGCGGTGTCCTTGACATCGCTGGAGGTCAGGCCTTTATGGATGTATTTGGAAGCATCGCCCACATATTCGGCCACATTTGTCAGAAAAGCAATGATGTCATGGTTGGTGACAGCTTCGATTTCTTTGATGCGTTCGATGCGGAAATCAGCTTTAGTCTGAATATCCTTCAATGCGTCATCAGGAACGATGCCCAGTTTGTTCATCGCCTCGCAGGCCAGAATTTCTACCTGCAGCATTGTTCGGAATTCGTTTTCCAAAGTCCAGATATGACCCATCTCGGGATGAGTATAACGTTCGATCATTTTTTTGTTTCCCCCCGTAAAATCGGTGTTTTTTGCAATAAGAATAGGAAGAAGGCCTGCTTGCGTTCTTCCTCTCTTATAAATAAACTTTTTTATCCTCTCATATCATAACATTTTCAGTTCTTCACTGCAATACTACTGAACATTTTTTGCAAATTTATTTAAAACATTCGTAAAATAAACAACAGCGTGAAAACCTGTTATCACAGGCGTTCACGCTGTTTTTCTTTAAAGCGCTCCATTATTTATGACAAAAATAAAAATACCAGACCACACAAAATAATGACCAGTCCACTGATACCCATCAGAAAACGATACCCCTGATCGCCGAAAAAATCATGTACCAGCGTATCAAAGGCAAACGGGCGCACCCGCCTGTGGTCAAATTCGCAGACCCAACGCCAGTTTAAAAGCGCGCCGATAAAAATCAGCAGGCCGCAGCCGATGATAGTAAACTGCCAATGCTTCTGCAAAAAAGCCATCAGCTGCTCCATCCATATTTCCACGCGCCGCCTCCTTCTCATCTGCTCACAGGTCTGAGTTTACTCCTTACGCTTACTGAGTCCCACAAATTTGGTATATTGTTTGTGGAAGAACAGATTGACCGTATCGACAGGGCCGTTACGGTGCTTAGCGATGATCAGTTCGGTAATATTTTTATTCTCCGTTTCCGGATTATAGTAATCTTCACGATATAAAAAGGCTACAATATCCGCATCCTGCTCCAAAGAACCAGACTCACGCAGGTCAGACAGCATCGGACGTTTGACCTGACGCGCTTCGACGCTGCGGCTCAGCTGCGATAAAGCAATGACCGGAACATCAAGCTCACGGGCCAGCGCTTTCAACGAACGTGAGATCTCTGAAACCTCCTGCTGCCGGTCACCGTTGTTGTTCTTTTTACCGCTGCCCTGCATCAGCTGCAGATAATCGACTACGATCAGATCAAGACCGTGTTCGGCTTTCAGCCGGCGGGCGCGCGACCTCATATCCATGGCAGTGATACCTGCTGTATCGTCGATATAGATATTAGCACTGGAAAGCGTATCTGCCGTATTGATGAGCATCGCCCAATCTTCATCACGCAGCTCGCCGATACGCAGCCGCTGCGAATCAATGTTGGCTTCGGCGCAGAGCATACGCTGTACAAGCTGCTCCTTGCTCATTTCCAGGCTGAAAAAAGCAACTGTTTTCGGAGCTCCGCCAACCTTTTTGGCAGCTCGGATCGCCACATTCTGTACCACATTGAGCGCAAAAGCAGTTTTACCCATGGAAGGACGGGCCGCAAGGATGATAAAATCACTGCCATGCAGGCCGGAGGTCAGATTATCAAGATCTTCAAAGCCTGTAGGCAGTCCGGTAAGACCATTCTTATTGCCCATCAGCGCTTCGATACTCTTAAAAGAATCAAGAACGATCTCATTGATCGGCGTAAAATCAGCTGTCTTCTTCCGGTTGGAAATCTCCAGAATCTTGCTTTCAGCACTGTCGATGATGTTTTTCACATCATCATTAGCCTCATAACCCATCGAAGCGATTTGCGTCGATACGGAAACCAGCTGACGCAGAATCGATTTTTCTTCGATAATACTCGCATGATAGGTTACGTTGGCCGCAGTCGGCACAGCATTAGCCAGCGAAGTGACATAAGCGATACCGCCCACATCCTCCAGCTTGTTGTCACGCTTCAGAATCTCCGTCACCGTGATCATATCCACAGCTTCGTTCTTATTGTAAAGCTCCAGCATAGCGTTAAAAATGACGCGGTGCGCCTCACGGTAAAAATCAGTATCCCGCAGGATCTCCATGACCTTGGGGATAGCCTCTTTCTCGATCAGCATCGCGCCCAGCACTGACTGCTCGGCTTCTATATTTTGCGGTGGTACTCTGTCCTGCATAACCTTCCCTGTCTTTCGCTTATTCCGCTTCAACTACTACGGCAAATTCCGCAGCAATCTCAGGGTGCAGTTTAGCTACAGCTGTATAATTGCCTAAACCCTTAACAGGTGTTTTCAGTTCTATCTTCCGGCGGTCGATATCCAGCTTGGTCTGTTCGATCAATGCTTCCGCCACGTCTTTAGACGCAACCGAGCCGAACATTTTCCCATTATCACCGACACGTACCTTCAAGGTAACGGTCACTTTTTCGATCTGAGCTGCCAGAACGGTAGCTTCATCTTTTTTCTGCGCGGCACGACGGGCAGCATTGGCCTGATCCTGCTTGGCCTGATTTAAATTAGCCGCACTGGCTTCTTTCGCTAATTTGCGAGGCAGCAGATAGTTGCGGCCATAACCTTCGGCCGTTTCTACGATATCGCCTTTTTTACCTAAACTTTTAATATCTTGCAGTAAGATCACTTTCATTGTTATCAATCTCCTCTAACTGTTTTTTTGCCAAAGAGATGATCTGCGGCATGATATCCACAGCCCTCTTATTGTCAAGCTGTACGCCGGCCACAGTCTGATGACCGCCGCCGCCCAGCTCTTCCATAATGATCTGTACGTTGACCGTACCGTCGCTGCGGGCACTGATGCCCAGCGAACCGTCAACATATTCCACGATAACGACACTGACATAAATACCGCTGATGGCAACCATCGTGTCGGCAGTCTGAGCCGCTATGACTGATGATTTTGCTTCTTTGGGAGCCTGTTCATAAACGGAAACGATCAGTCCCGGTTCCGGGCTTTCTGCTTCGGCAATCAGCCGCGAACGGATCTGGAAGGTTTCCATATCGTCCTTGAACAGCTGCCTTACCACAGTCGGGTCAGCCCCGCTGCGGCGCAGTAAAGCTGCCGCTTCAAAGGTGCGCTCACCGGTCTGTACGGCAAAATTTTTCGTATCGACAACGATGCCCGCATAAAGCGCGGTCGCTTCGCCTTTAGTAAATTCCAGACGGTCATTAAAATAGCCTACAAGCTCCGTCACCAGTTCGCTGGTCGAGGAAGATGACGGTTCCATATATTGCAGCACCGTTTCTTTGATGGCGTCTTCCGCACGGCGATGATGGTCGATAATGATCCGTTTCGGGATCGCTTCCATAACCTCTTTGCTTGCGCACAGCATCGGCCGGTGATGGTCGACCAGAAACAGCAGGCTGCCGGGCGTAATATGAGCCATTGCCTCCGGTCCTTCCAGCATCAGTTCCAGGTACTGTTCATCATCCTGGATCAGCTTCAGTTCATCACGCTGCAACATTTCCTTGATCTTATCCAGTGCGTCAGTTTCGCCGCTGACAACGATATAAGTTTCCTTCTGCAGTGACAGCGCCATTTTCGCTACACCGATAGCACTGCCGATCGAATCAAAGTCCTCCATCATATGCCCCATAACGAAAACCTTATCTGCGGCAATGATCTGTTCATGGATCGTATGCGCTACGATACGTGCGCGCACGCGTGTACTTTTAGCAGTTACGGTAGTCGTGCCGCCAAAGAACTGTGTCCCGCCGTCTACGGCTACGACCACCTGGTCGCCTCCGCGCCCCAGCGCCAGATCCAATGCTTTGACTGCGTTCTGGCTCAGTTCTTCCAGATTGTCGCCTTCGCAGGCAATACCAATGCTCACTGTCGGAGTGATCTTATTGCCGACATGGATCTCACGTACACTGTCTAAAACGGGGAATTTCTGCTCCATTAAATCACGCAGGACCGCCTGATTAAAACCAATCAGACACAATTCTTTATTAGAACGGCTGATAAAGCCGTTTTCTTCCTCGGCCCACTTGCTCAGTACTTCATTGACCTCGCCGCTGATATTGGCGCGGGTCGTTTCGCTCATACCCTTCATCACGTCTTCATAATTATCAAACCTGACGTAGGCCAGACACAGCTTCTCATTATCATATTTCTGGCGCAGCAGCTCAAAATCAGTCACGTCGCTCAGATAAACCATCAGGCCCGTGCCTTTTTTCTCACCTTTTTCCGATGTCTGCACCCGGCAATGCTTCAAATTATAGTAGCGGTCCTCGATCTGGATCAGGCGTTCGCCGTCCTTCACGCTCAGCGTGTCGAACGCATTGGCCGGCAGCGGCAGAACATCTTCCGGACGTTTGCCCTCCAGATTTTTAGTACCCACATATTTACTGAACAGCTCATTTTTCCACTGCAGTTTACCGTCTTTGGCAAAAACAGCCATCCCGATATCCAGATTCTGAACGGCATGATGATTAGTACGCTCAATATTACGCACTACCGTATCCAGATAGCTGTTAAAGCGTACTTCCTTACTGCGCAGACTTTTTTTGTTGTAATAATACAGCAGGCCGATCAGCAGAATACATACCGGTATCCATAACGGTTCGTAAAAACCGATAATGAACGTCAGAAAAACGATCAGTATCAGCGGTATGATATCACTGCGCGAATCCCAAATTTTGTTAAACATATACTCGCCTCATCTCTATGCGCGCTTGGAAGTCCTTTTCCCGCTGAGATTACGGAAATCAAATACCAGGTCAAACGCGCCCACAAACACAATAATCTGAGAAAATATCTGGACAAAAAACAACAGTGCCACCGATACAGTTCCCCACCATTTCGGTTTATTGTTTTTTTCCAGCCACCAATAGATCAAAGCAATACCCTGCAATACAAAGAAAACACTGGTTATCACCTGCAGATTAACTGAGATATGGTACATCAGGCTTTCCGGATACTGAACATAATAGGAAACCATCAGCAGCGAAATACCATAAGGCCACAGCAGCCAGCCAGGTACGTTCCATTGCGTAAAAGGAGGAAACTCCTCAAAAGCAGCTCCCAGCTTACTCAAAATTTTACGTGCGGCCAGATAATTGACAAAGGCAATAATAGGAGCGCACAGGAAAAAAGCTCCCGGCATGATAAGTCGCATCATCCGAAGCATCTCGGCATTGCTTTTAACGGCTGCGTCGATCTCGGTCTGGCTCATTCCCATGGACTGGTAATAGCCTACGCTCTCACGGGCAGCCTCTTCCAATGAAGTAAACATCATATCGACCGGCTGGATACCCATGATATACAGCGCAATCAAAAAACTGGCACCGATAGAAATCAGGCAGGCCACCGAGCTGATCAGCATCAGCTTGAAAGGCTTATACCCGCGGCGCATACACTCGCCCAAGGTCAGCCCCACTAAACTAAAAGCAGCCAGCAGCGAAAAAGCATGCAGCGGGCTGATCAGAACTGCTACGGCAATATCAGCTACTATCAGCGTCATAACGCTCCAGCGCAGTCCGTTGCGCATACCGCAGATAGCGATAGGCAGGGGCCATAAAAAATTGATAAAGCTGCCGATGACCGGCACATACATGCTGATAATAGCAAAAACTATGGCGATAGCGGCCAAAATGCCCGCTTCTACCATGGCAGAAGTTTTACGAATCACTTAATTTCCTCCTTCGTAGCTATACATACATATATATAGCTAGGTATGTATATTCTACACCGAAAACGGCAAAAACGCAAAAAATAAGTGGCGCTGCCCAAAGCAGCGTCACCTTATAAAACGGTTTTATTTCCATTCAGTTTTAGCTTTTACCAGAACGCCATCGGCCTGAGGCACCAGCTCAACCAAATGTACTACATCAAACAGTGAACGATCCAGGACTTTTTTCTGCTGCAGCCTGCTTTGCTGCAGCGCAGCCGTAAAATCGACACTGATACTGCCCTGCTCATACTTGGTCGTAACACTATCCGCATCGATATCCACCCTGTCGATCACCAGATCTACGATAGCCATGATCAGCTTGCTCCCCATCAGCTCCACTACCAGCTGCGCAAAATCATTGTCTGCGACAGCAAAATCGACCAGCTTCAGCCTTGTAAAAGCAGATTCGGCATCGACATTAAACACCTCGACCTGCAGCAGCAGCTCCAAAGTGCCGTGCGTTGTATGCTGCAGCTCCAGCCGCAGCAGATCAGGCTCGGCATAAGCCAGAGACTGTAATGTAAATTCGCTGCCGGCCAGGCTTTGACGCACATAATCCACGATTTCATCATAAGGGACTACCAGACCGCCCTGGCTCAGCTGCTCCCATTTCTGCGCCGAGAACCACAGCTGCCCCTTATCTTTCAACGGCCGCAGTCTTTCACTGACCGTCGCGATTTTTTCTGATAAAACCGTTTCCGCCCGATCAGCATGTTTTTCTATTTTAGAAAACAAATTTCCTGATTTGTTTCGCAAAGCTTCCTTCAGCTCACGCAGTTCAAAACGTTTGCTTTCATCGCCCAAAGGCGTGTCTTTGCAATCCATTTTTTCAAAATCTTCACTGTGCTTCATTCCCTCTTTACGGGCGCTTTCATAAACTTCCCGGAATTCAGCAATATCTTCGGGACGCCCGGCCTTAATCCAGGCATTAGCGGCCTTGCCTACAGCATAAGTCACCGATACACCTACCGGCACCTGGATCGGCGCTATTGGAATCAACGTTACCAGTGTCTGACCGACAAAAGTCGCCCCCAGTGAAGTCAAAAGTCCCAAAACAGCACTTTCTTCCAGCTTTACTCCGCGCAGCTCGCCCAGGCGCATAATCATATAGACCTCGTTAGCCATCAAAGCCATTGTTCCCACCAAAGGCGCAACTACAATCACACCGGCACGGGCTGCTCCCCAGCGGCAGATCTTTTCAGCTTCCCACTCTATATCGACAGGCTGTAATTCTTTTTCTTCGGTCATGGTATCACCTCTTTGCGATTGTTCCTGCTGTTATAATTCGCTTTTGCGTCAACTTATCCTGCAATGTTACTAAAATATCACAAAGCCGCTATTTGTAAATTTTCATTAAAATATTATCCAATTATAATATTTTTTGATATCTGGATATATAAAAACAACCAACTTTACTGGATAGAATATCTATCAGGCTGCCCTCTGAATGGGTTTAGACAGTTTTTATAATCATCCGGCCCTTTAACCATTTATTTTTTATTGTTACTTATCAATTTCGACCCGTTCACCTAACAAACATCCATATTTTTCAAACAAATATCCAGCTTATATAATTAGGTTAAATAAACTCAGGCAGATATTTATTGCCGCTTAAATCAAAAAACTATATTTTATTGAGGAGTGTTGTAAATGAAAATTCGTGTTTTAGTAGCTAAACCAGGCCTTGACGGACATGACCGCGGCGCCAAAGTCGTCGCCCGCGCCTTACGTGACGCAGGCTTTGAAGTTATTTATACCGGGATCAGGCTGACCCCGGAACAAATCGCTGAAGCAGCTCTGCAGGATGATGTCAAGGTCGTCGCCCTGAGCCTGCTTTCCGGAGCACATAACACCCTGTTCCCGAAAGTGGTCGAATTAATGCGGGCCAAAGGTTTAAACGATGTACTGGTTATCGGCGGCGGCGTTATCCCTGATACTGATATTCCCGGTTTAAAAGCCGCCGGTGTAGCCGAAGTCTTTACTCCAGGTACTCCTACCGGTAATATCGTCGATTTTATCAACGCCAATACCCACTGACCGCAGCCGGTAAAACAGTTCTCTTAAATCACACTGGCTTTAACAGCCAACCATTCAGGAGGTGTTTCCCTTGTCAACCCAGGTAAAAATAGAAAAAATGCTGCAGAAAACAGCTGTAGTTTTAGCGGCAGGCGGGGAAAAACGTATCGCCAAACAGCACGCAGCCGGTAAAATGACAGCACGGGAAAGGATCGCCTCACTGCTGGACGAAAACTCCTTTGTTGAATTAGACCGTTTCGTCAAACACCGCTGTACTGATTTCGGCCAGTCCCAAAAGGCGCTGCCCGGCGAAGGAGTCACAACCGGCTATGGTACTGTTTCCGGCCGTCTGGTCTACGTTTTTGCCCAGGATTTTACAGTCGAAGGCGGTTCCTTAGGCGAAATGCACGCCGCAAAAATCGTCAAAGTCCAGCGCCTGGCTCTGAAAATGGGTGCGCCGCTTGTCGGACTTAACGATTCCGGCGGAGCACGTATTCAGGAAGCTGTCGATGCCATGTCCGGCTATGGCAAGATTTTTTTCAATAATACTCTGGCCTCGGGAGTAATCCCGCAGATCTCGGCCATTATGGGACCTTCAGCCGGCGGCGCAGTCTACAGTCCGGCACTGACAGACTTTATTTATATGGTCAGAAACACCTCTAAAATGTTCATCACCGGCCCAGCAGTTGTTCAAGCCGTCACCGGCGAAGATGTGACCCAGGAACAATTAGGCGGCGCCATGACCCATAACGGTACTTCCGGCGTAGCGCATTTTGCCGCTGAAAATGATATCGACTGTCTGCGGCAGATCCGTTATCTTCTCAGCTTTCTGCCTGCAAATAATCTGGAAGCGGTGCCTGTCGTCGACACAGGAGATGCTCCACAGCGGATCGACGCCAGACTGAATACCCTGCTGCCGGACAATTCCAATCAGGCCTACGATATGAAAACCGTTATCACATCAATTGTTGACAACGGCGAATTTTATGAATCACAACAATACTGGGCTGCAAATATCATCACCTGTTTTGCCCGTATGGACGGACAGACTGTTGGGATCATTGCCAACCAGCCTAAAATCATGGCAGGCTGCCTTGATATCAACGCCTCTGATAAAGCGGCACGCTTTATCCGTTTCTGCGATGCCTTCAATATCCCCCTGCTGAATCTGGTAGATGTTCCCGGGTTCCTGCCGGGCTGTAATCAGGAATACGGCGGTATTATCCGCCACGGAGCCAAAATGCTGTATGCTTATTCCGAAGCTACTGTACCCAAGATCACAGTCATTACCCGTAAAGCCTACGGCGGTTCATACATCGCCATGTGCTCACAGGACCTCCGTGCCGATCAGGTCATAGCCTGGCCAACTGCGGAGGTAGCAGTAATGGGTCCTGCCGGTGCAGCTAATATCATTTTCAAAAACGACCCTGATGTAAAAGCCAAAACTGAGGAATACATCGACAACTTTGCCACACCATATCAGGCTGCGATGCGAGGTATGGTCGATCTGGTCATCGAACCGCAGAACACCCGTCCCACTGTCATCAACGCCCTGCAAATGCTGCAGGGCAAACGCGAGACCCGCCCTGCGAAACGTCACGGAAATATTCCTTTATAGTCAGCTGTACATCCTTTGAAAATAAAATAGCTTCGTTTGTAAACCGCAAAATAATGTCCTTTAACAGGTAACCTCATACACCTTTAAGCGGCACATTATCTTTGCGGTATTTTTTACCCATAAATTGTCCTGCTGTACTGTCTGTTGCCAGCTTCAGCAAAACTGTTATTTTCTGGAGAGAAGGAGTTGATAATCATGACCCCGGACGTACAATTTTTATTACTGCTTGCTGTTATTGCTTTACTTTTCATTACCGAACTGATTCCGCTTGCCGTCACATCGATCGGCGGCGCCGTTGCATGCGGCCTGTTAGGCTTCATCACACCCAAAGCCGTCTTTTCCGGCCTTTCCAATTCTTCAGTACTCCTATTTGCCGGCATGTTCGTCGTCGGTGCAGCAATGTTCCATACCGGGCTGGCGCAGAACATCGGGAAAAAAGTAGTCTCGGTATTCGGGACCAGCGAAAAAAGCCTGATGCTGGGTATCATGATCATCGGCGCTGTCCTGTCAGGTTTTTTGTCTAATACCGGCACGACGGCCTGCCTGATGCCTGTTGTACTGGGCATCTGCTCCGCTGCCAGGCTTCCGGCTTCCAGGCAGCTGCTGCCGCTGGCATTCGGCATCGCTTTCGGAGGCATCTTCACTATTATCGGTACACCGCCGAACCTGATCGCTTCCAACGCTTTAGTCGAAGCAGGCTTCAGGCCTTTTGGATTTTTTGAATTTGCCTGGGTCGGTATTCCTATCGCTATCGCCGGCACCCTGTACATGATGTTCATCGGCTACCGTTTTCTTCCTAAAGTCAATGCCGCCGCCGATATAGAAATCGAACAGGAATTTGACGTCAGTAATGACAATCCTCAAAAACAGCTTATTTCCGGTCTGATCCTTTTAGGCGTAGTCATCGTTATGGCTTTGAACCTGAAATTCATTACCCTGGAAATGGCGGCTGTTATCGGCGCGCTCGTCGCCGTATTGACCGGCTGCCTGACTGAAAAGCAAGCTTATGCCAGCATCGACTGGGTTTCAATCTTCCTGTTCGCCGGTATGATCTCCGTTTCATCCGCCATGGATAAAACCGGTGCCGGCAAACTGCTGGCTAAATTCTGCGTCGATCTGCTCGGCGGCACGCCTTCACCCTTATTCGTAGCCGCATTGTTATTTTTAGTATCCAGCTTTTTGACACAATTTATGTCCAACACAGCAACAGCAACATTACTCTGCCCCATCGGAGTTGCTATTGCCCAACAGATAGGCGCTTCACCTCACGCCGTCGTCATGTCGATCACCATCGGCATCGCCTGCGCCTATGCCACTCCTGTCGGTACACCGCCTAACACACTGGTTTTAGGACCTGGCGGCTATCGTTTCATGGATTATGTTAAAGTTGGCACTCCTTTGATTTTCGTAAGTTTTATCGTTTCCATGATCGTTATCCCTATCGTCTGGCCTTTCTTTAAATAAACTTTCACAGCACCTGTTCAGCAGCAGGTGCTGTTTATTTTATAGCAAACCTTTTTTTGTCTCCCGCTCCGTGATACAATAATAAAAAAGTCTGAAAGGAGCGGTCGGTTTATGGCAAAAGCCGTCTGCGGGCGCTTTGCCCCTACGCCCAGCGGCAGAATGCACCTCGGCAATGTTTTCTGCGCCCTGCTGGCCTGGCTGTCAGCAAAAAAACAGGGCGGAACCATCACACTGCGTATCGAAGACCTTGACAAGCCCCGCTGCCCTGCCGGCAGCGACATGCTTTTAGAAGATGATCTGCACTGGCTGGGCCTGGAATGGGATACCGGAGGCAGCGCCGGCGGAAAAGATGCACCCTATTATCAAAGCCGCCGTTTTGACATCTATGCCGCCTATTTTGCACAGCTGCAAAAACTGGGACTGACTTACCCCTGCTTTTGCAACCGGGCTGAGCTGCACGCCGCCCAGGCACCGCATCTAAGTGACGGACGCATTCTATACGCCGGTACCTGCCGCCATTTGACAGCCGAACAGACTGCTGCCAAAGCCCGCACCAAAGACCCGGCACAGCGGCTGCGGCTTCCTGATACTGCTGTCAGCTTTATCGACGGACATTATGGTCCGTATACGCAGAACCTGGCTGCTGAATGCGGCGATATCATCCTGCGGCGCAGCGACGGTGTTTACGCCTATCAACTGGCAGTGGTCGTCGACGATGCCCTGATGGGCATCACGGAAATTGTCCGCGGCTGCGACCTGCTCAGTTCCACACCGCAGCAGCTTTATCTGTACCAGCTGCTGGGCTTTACCCCACCGGCTTTTATTCATGTACCACTGCTGATGGCTGCAGATGGCAGACGTCTTTCCAAACGCGACCGTGATCTGGATCTCGGCTTTCTTCGTCAGCATTTTGTCAGTCCTCAGCCGCTCATCGGCCTCCTTGCCTTCCTGGCCGGACTGCTGCCGGCACCTGAACCAGTCAGTGCCAAAGAACTGCTTCCATTGTTCAGCTGGCAGAAAGTGCCCCATAACAATATCATCGTCAGTGAAAAGCTTTTAAATTTATTTAAACTATAAAGGAGCAACGCTATGCTTTATGTAGTTCTCGCAACCTTTGCCGCCGGTATGGCGACAGAATATTTTTTAGGCAACCGCTGGATAGGTTTTTTCGCAGTCGGCGTACCGGCTTGCCTGTATTTTTTCTATCTGGATTATCAAAAACGTGCGGCCGCAAAAAAAGAAGAAGAAGAAAAGCGTGCCAAACGTAAAGAACGTAAACAACAGCATAAATGATAAAAAGAACGCATTGGATAATGCGTTCTTTTTATTTATCACTGTTATTATTAAATATTATCCGCAGCGCGTTTTCCGTCGCCAGACAGGAACCAAGCTCACTGCTGCCATCCTCTAGTGTGCCGTGGTAATCGCTGCCGCCGGTAAGAAATAAGCCGTATTGACCAGCCATCTGTCTGATAGCTTCTTTATCAGCCTCTGTATTTTTACGGTGTTCCAGCTCAATACCCTTTAAGCCATACCCGACCAGTTCAGGCACAAGCTCAAGATTTTGCTGCTGCCCCGGATGGGCCAATACTGCCAATCCTCCGGCTTCTGTAATCACACGCACGGCAGCGGCAGCATCCAGGTACTCAATATCGAAATCACAATAACCGCCGTTTTTAAATGTTTCATGATAAAAAGTGCCAAACATTTCTTCTACCTGCTCCGTCGCCACCAAATATTCCATAAGATGCTGTTTGTAAATAACGTGTCCGGCCCGTTTCACAAAATTCTGAGGACGGATACGAAAACCATTCTCTGCCAGAAGTGCGATCTGACGCAGGCTATTAGCCTGCCTGCGTTCCAGCAGCGGACGGCAGAAGGCCGTCACTGATCTCGTGTCACGCATGGCATAACCTAAAATATGCGCCTTCCGCTACTTTTGAAAATCATAGGCCGAAATCTCGATTCCAGGCATCACCTTCAAAGCAGTGACCGGCGGAATATCACCGCAGCGCGGCACCCGGTCATGGTCGGTAATGGCGATATGGGTCAGCCCCTTGCTCACCGCCTGCTGGATCAGTTCAATCACCGTAGCGCTGCCGTCAGAATATGCAGAATGTAAGTGCAGATCACCGCGCATCAGGCAAAACTCCCTTCGGACATATTGAAGACCTTATCACAAACGCCTTCCATAAATTCCAGATCATGAAAAATTCCCAGCATACTGGTCTTTTCTTCTTTTAACTGCTGCAGAATATCCTTTACTAAAACTTTAGTCTTATTATCCAGAGACGCCGTTGGTTCGTCCAGCAGCATCAGCCGCGGCCGTTTGACCATAGCGTGCGCCAGATTCAAACGCAGCCTTTCACCTCCGGAAAAGGTCTGCGGATAAATATCCCACAATTCCTCCTGCAAACGAAAATAATCCAGCATTTCCTTAGCACGGCGCTCGGCCTCGCCGGCGGCGACGCCGATCTCCAGCAGTGCCGACATAACATGCTCTTTTGCCGTCGTACGCGGCATCACATTCAGAAACTGAGCCACATAACCGATTTCATAGCGGCGCAGCTGCAGCATCTGCCGCTCGTCGGCCTGAGCCAGATCAATAGGCCCAAAAGCCTGACTGTTATAAACGATCGTACCCTGCAGCGGCAGATAGGTACGGTTGATACATTTAAGAATGCTCGACTTACCGGCGCCGGAACGCCCCACTATACCGATAAATTCACCCTCATGCAGCGTGAAACCGATGTCGCGGCAGCTCTTGATAGTTTTGCCCAAATTATGCAGATAAAAATTTTTCGTTAGCCCTTCAATGGCAAGTATCTCCATAACTCCTCCTAAACCCTGTATTCCAACTGTGAAATAACCTTGCCGTCAACCAAAGCGTGAGTAATAACAGGATAACCGTCTAAAATCTTGATAATCAGCAGATCGGCCTTTTTTCCCACCGCCAACGAGCCATAATCGTTATCGATACACATCGCTCTGGCCGGATTCAGCGTCAGCTTATTGACGATTTCCGGCAGCGGCACGCCGTGCTGCTTATGCATAATGAAAATACTGTGCAGCATTGCCGCAGGATAATAGTCGGAGCAGAGAATATCGGCGCAGCCTTCCTTGACCGCTTCTGCCGCAGATAGATTGCCGGTATGTGAACCGCCCAGCAGAATATTAGGGGCTCCGACCACTGTAGCCAAACCTAACTGCTGTGCTTGCCTGGCAACGTCGATCGTAATTGGAAATTCACTGATAGCAACGCCCAGCTCCTTATTTACCTGCAGCTTGGCAGCAGTATCGTCATCATGTGACGCTGCGGGGATTCCGTTAGCCCTGGCCAGTTCCGCCAGCTCATGCAGCTGTTCAAAGCTCAGGGTCCGTTTGTTTTTATGATGTTCCAGCACGCCCTCAAACCCCAGCGTTGTTACAGTTTCGCCGTGATAAGCGGTAATAGTTTTGCGGTAAGTCTCGATATTGCGGTACTGCCCCTGCCCGGGCGTATGGTCCATAAACGATATCTCATGCACTGTTTTTTCCCGCAGCATTTTGCTGACGATATCAAACGCTTCCAGATTATCGATCTCGATCCGCAAATGCAGACGATGATGAATAAGGTGATGACGCTCGTGGATATTATTGATCAGCTCAGCCAGCTTCAGCACATTTTCTTATAGCGCAGCTCCGAAGCCCCAAAATAATCGTCCTGGTAGAGTGATATCGAATGGTAGATCGTTGTGATCCCCTGATTGATCAACTGCCGCTCGATCTCCTTCAGTCCCATCTCGAAATCCATCACGCTGGTAGGACGCGGCTGAATGATCTGTTCGATCTTGTCAGAATGAGTATCGATAAAACCGGGGCAGACATACCTTCCGTGCGCATCGATTTTTTCATCATATTGCCCCAGATCTATAACATCCTCTGCAAGAATATCGATAATACGGTCATTTTCCAACACCAGCACTTTATTTTCCAACACCTCGGCAGGTGTGATCAGTTTACCATTATAAATAGCTGTTTTCATAGTCATCCTTTCCCGCGGCAGCGCCGCTGTTAGAGCAATGAGTGTACCAGCTGCTGTGTATAAGCATGCTGCGGATCCTCTAAAATCTGATCGGTAAGACCGCTTTCCACTACCTGGCCATCCAGCATGACCATCGTCCTGTCTGCCAGCATCCTGATCACTGCCAGATCATGCGAAACCAGAATGATCGAAATATTATAACGGCTGCGTATTTTCCTGATCAGGTCTAAAACCTTGGCCTGTACCGAAAGATCCAGCCCGGTGGTGACCTCATCCAAAAGCAGCAGCCCCGGGTTATTGGCCAGCGCCTTGGAGATCTGTACCCGCTGCTGCATACCGCCAGAAAAATTTCTGGGCGGTTCCGCACGCCTGGAAGTCAGTATCTCCACCGCTTCCAAAAGCTCCACTGTTCTGCCGTCCATAAAAGCTACATTACGGTTGCCGGCGGCAATGATCTTTTCAGCAACATTGGCAGCAGATGAATAATCCATACGCAGACCCAGCAGAGGATTCTGATAAACCATCCCCATCAGATGATTTTTGATATACCGGCGCTGCTGTGAACTGGCGCCGAAAATATTGACCTTTCCATCCTGATACTGCTTCAGAAAGGCACTTCCTCCTGTTACTTCATGATCGAAATACAGACTTTTCATCACGCTGGATTTTCCTGAGCCTGATTCACCGACAATGCCTAATACTTCTCCGGGATAAACGTCAAAGGATACATTGCGTACAGCCCAGACAGTACCGCAGCGGGGACAGCGATTCTTTTCCAGCGGCTGCCGGCTGCTGCAGTACTCGCAGCCGTTGCCATAACGCAGCAGCAGATCGCGCACCTGTAAAACGGCCTCTTCTTTATTCATCATATCTGCCGCCCCTTTCCGCGCACAGCATCCTGCTCTTTTACATATTCACGGAATTTCTCAGATTCTTTGACTCTGGAAGTGGTTTCCATTTCACAGCACCCCGCCAGCACCGTGATCTTCTCCCTCAGCAGCGGCTGCAGGCAACAGGGCAGATGCTCAGCGTGATAACGATGCAGCGCTACACATTCGCGGCACTTCCCGTGCCATTCGCAGCGGCTGTAAGGACAACTGCAGTCCAGCACCTCCTGGCTCTCCAGCAAGGCCCTGTTTTTTAATGTATCTTCATAATATTCCTCTTTAGTACGCATCAGCAGTCCGCCTCCTTGCGCAGCCTTCGTTTAGAGCAGTAACCTGTATCCGAGCACTGATAGCTGACAGCGCCTGTCTCTCTGTCGATAAGCTCGTCAAAATAAACATTTTCCGCTCCACATAAACGGCAGCGGCGACCTTCCATATGTTCGATCTCAAAAGGCACATCGTCAAACGCCAGCGACACGACCTTTGTATGAGGCGGGATCGCATAAATTTTCTTCTCGCGCCCTGCTCCGAATAAATACAGACATTCCGACTCATGCAGTCTGGGATTGTCATATTTCGGGATCGGACTGGGGTTCATAACATATCTGTCCTCAACAGTAACCGGATATTCCGTAGCAATCGTGACCTTGCCATATTTCATAATGCTTTCATAAAGCTGCAGCCAAATGCCCGTGTAATCTGCTTCTGCATGCATCAGCTTCGTTGCTTCCTCGCTTGGTTCTATCACCCGCAGCGGTTCCGGCAAAGGCACCTGAAAAACCAGCAGCTGGTCATTACGCAGCGGTTCCTCGGGTATACGATGACGCGTCTGGATCAGGGTTGCTTCCGTACTGTCTGTAGTAGTCGCCACATCGCTGCACAAATTGATAAATTTCTTGATATTGACAGCGTTGACACTATCGTCGCTGCCCTGATCGATAACCTTCAAAACATCACGCGGGCCGATCAGCGACAAAGTGAGCTGAATGCCTCCCGTCCCCCAGCCGCGCCCTATCGGAAGTTCGCGCGAGCCGAACGGCACCTGATAACCGGGTACAGCCACCGCCTTTAAAATACTGCGCCTGATTTCCCGTTTAGAACCTTCGTCCAGGAAAGCAAAATTATATTCAGGATTCATGCTCCGGCTCCTTTCTGGTCTTGCGTACGCTGTCCAGCTTAGACTGGAAGGTAACGTAATGCGGCAGCTTCAAATGAGAAATAAAGCCGTTCATCTCCAGCGAATCACCATGCAGCAGTACAAATTCTTCATCCTGTGCAGGAGTAGGCCCTTCTGTTTCCAACGACGCGTCCAGCACCGCCATCGAGATCGCCTTGTTTTCGTTCCGCCCCAAAACTGCGCCGTAGCCTACTGCCAATTTCAGTTTCTTATCGTCATCCTCAGGAATAAAGCCCTCTACTTCCGTCAGCAAAATTTCACCGATGCAGATGCTTTCCGTCTCGTCAAACAAATATGGTACTTCCAGCTCCACATAGCCGCAGCGCAGTTCACCTACAGTTGGATGTACGGCGCCATAACCACGGATCGAACTATACGCCAGTCCGCCGATAAAGCCCCCGTCAGCCCGGGTCAGAGTCTGCAGACGCGCGCTTCTGTCAGCAGGGAATTCCAGAACATTCTTCGTTACATCCACAGGTTCCATATCATCGATCTCACAGCTGTCGATCAATCCCTCTGCCTTCAGATACTCCGAAACCCGCGGCAGCTTTACTACCGGCACAGGCTTCGCCTCTTTAAGGCAGCACTGACGCCGGGCGCATAATTCCACTGCCGACGGCTGTTTAAATTCAATCAACCGATGTGTATAATCATAGGTCGCTCCCAGAATCTGTCCGCCCTGAATATCCTTAAAGGCTGCCGAGATCCTGCGGACAGCGCGCATCTCTGTCCCGCTGGCCGGCAGGGTATAATAATTGCGGCTCAAAGTCGAACGATAAGCCCGCAGCAAAAACACTGCTTCTTCGATACTGCCTTCCGCCTGTTTCAAAGCCAGTGCCGCATAAGCCGGCGCATATAAGCCAGACTCGCTCATTACCCGATCCACTAAAAGGCCCAGCTTTTTTTCTATCGCTTCT
>ERZ791905.781-NODE-781-length-26137-cov-4.190131_pt1 | contig 26137 bp, 22 predicted proteins | sample MGYA00510147_ERZ791905 | MGnify/ENA primary metagenome ERZ791905 (study PRJEB30046, sample SAMN00792084) | human gut metagenome | study: EMG produced TPA metagenomics assembly of the A metagenome-wide association study of gut microbiota in type 2...
CATTAGGCGCCGAACGCGTAGCCGATATGACGTTCTCCGACCATTTTGAAGAAGTGGAGGAACGCCTGAACCTCGTTACAGAGTTCGTACGCATCATACAGGAGGAAGATAACTTCCCCGCACAATATTTTTTCGACGTCCGTACGTCACTGAAACGAATACGCATAGAAGGAATGTACCTGGATGAGCAGGAACTTTTCGACTTGCGCCGTTCGTTGGAAACGATACGGGACATCGTGCGTTTTTTAGAAAAGGATGACATAGAAGGAGAAGACTCCCCCTACCCTTGTCTCCGGAACCTCGCCAAGGATATATTGGCATTTCCGCAGCTGATTCAGAAGATAAACAATATACTTTCACCTTATGGAAAGATAAAAGATAATGCTTCTTCCGAACTGGCACGTATTCGTCGTGAACTGGCGAACACCATGAACAGCATATCCCGTTCTCTGAACAGCATCTTACGCAATGCCCAGTCTGAAGGTGTAGTAGATAAAGACGTTACCCCGACCATGCGCGATGGCCGTCTGGTAATTCCGGTTGCTCCGGGATTAAAACGAAAGATTAAAGGTATCGTACATGACGAATCAGCAAGTGGAAAAACCATATTTATAGAACCTGCCGAAGTAGTAGAAGCCAATAACCGTATCCGCGAACTGGAAGGGGATGAGCGTAGGGAAATTATCCGTATCCTGATAGAATTCTCTAACCTGTTGCGCCCTTCCATTCCCGATGTATTGCAGTCTTATGAATTCCTTGCAGAGATAGACTTTATCCGTGCCAAGAGCTTGTTTTCCCTACAAATATCTGGTATAAAACCTGCACTGGAAAATACGCAGTTACTGGATTGGACTATGGCTGTACACCCGTTGCTGCAACTTTCCCTTGCCAAACATGATAAGAAAGTAGTTCCGCTCGATATTGAATTGACTGAAAAGCAGCGTATCCTTATTATATCCGGTCCCAATGCGGGTGGTAAGTCTGTTTGCCTCAAGACAGTGGGATTGTTGCAATATATGTTGCAATGTGGTATGCTCGTTCCTATGCACGAACGTAGCCATGCCGGTATCTTCAGCAGTATATTCATCGATATAGGCGACGAACAGTCCATTGAAGATGATCTGAGTACTTACTCTTCACATCTCACCAACATGAAGATAATGATGAAGAATTGCAATGAACGCAGTCTCATCCTTATAGATGAATTTGGTGGTGGAACCGAGCCACAAATCGGTGGCGCCATCGCCGAAGCCGTACTGAAACGTTTCAACCAAAAGCTGACGTTCGGTGTTATTACTACTCACTACCAGAATCTGAAGCACTTTGCCGAAGACCATGAAGGAGTAGTGAATGGAGCCATGTTGTACGACCGCCACCTGATGCAGGCACTTTTCCAACTTCAGATAGGTAATCCCGGAAGTTCATTTGCCGTAGAGATAGCCCGAAAGATCGGTCTTCCGGAAGATGTGATTGCAGATGCATCCGAAATTGTGGGTAGCGAATATATTAATGCCGATAAGTATCTGCAAGATATTGTACGCGATAAACGATACTGGGAAGGCAAACGTCAGACTATCCGCCAGCGTGAAAAACACATGGAAGATACCATCTCCCGCTATCAGGCAGAAATGGAAGACCTGCAGAAATCCCGCAAAGAGATTATCCGTAAAGCTAAAGAAGAAGCAGAACAGCTGGTACAGGAAGCCAATGCACGGATTGAAAACACCATCCGCACCATTAAGGAAGCACAGGCTGAAAAAGAGAAAACCCGCCAGGCACGTCAGGAACTGACCAAGTTCCGTGAATCGATGGAAGCTCTTGCCTCTAAAGAACAAGAGGAGAAGATAGCACTCAAAATGCAAAAATTGCAGGAAAAGCAGAACCGGAAAAAAGAAAAGAAGAATAAAGATACAAACAACACTCTTTCAGCTCAGGAACTGGCTGCCCAAAAAGCCAAACAGGAAGCTGAACGCCTGGCAAGCATTGCCCCGGGAGCTATGGTAAAGATAAAAGGCCAAAGCTCGGTGGGCGAAGTATTGGAAGTAAATGGCAAAAATGCCATTATTGCTTTTGGCAGTATCAAAACCACTGTTAAGCTGGAACGATTGGAGCGCACAAATTCCGCCCCACAAAAGGTGGACAACTCTACTAAGAGTACCTTTGTCAGCAATCAAACCCAAGACAGCATGTACGAAAAGAAATTGAACTTCAAGCAAGACATTGATGTACGCGGCATGCGTGGTGACGAAGCTCTACAGGCAGTAACCTACTTTATTGATGATGCCATCCTTGTAGGTATGTCACGCGTACGTATCCTTCACGGAACAGGTACAGGTATCTTGCGTACCCTCATCCGGCAATATCTGCAAACAGTTCCAGGTATCAAACATTTTGCCGACGAACATGTGCAGTTTGGTGGTGCAGGAATTACAGTAGTTGACCTATAAATAAAATAATTATGAAATCAATCAAAGAACTCTACCGTATCGGTACAGGGCCATCAAGCAGCCATACAATGGGGCCCCGTAAAGCTGCTGAGATCTTTCTGGAAAAACATCCGGAAGCTTCCTCATTTAAAGTGACCTTATACGGTAGCCTAGCTGCCACAGGAAAGGGACACATGACTAACATAGCCATTACCGATACCCTGCAACCAGCCGCTCCGGTAGAAATTATTTGGGAACCCAAAATATTTCTACCTTTCCATCCCAATGGCATGAAATTCGTTTCATTGGATGCTTCAGGAAAAGAGACTGATGCATGGACAGTATTCAGTGTAGGCGGTGGTGCACTGGCTGAAGAAAATGATGGTGCATCATCTGTCAACACCCCGGATATCTATGATATGAATCACATGATGGAGATTCTACAATGGTGCGAAAAGACCGGAAGAAGTTACTGGGAATACGTCAAGGAGTGTGAGGAAGAAGATATATGGGATTACCTACAAGAAGTCTGGAAAACCATGCAAGCAGCCGTTCGCCGCGGATTGGAGCAAGAAGGTGTACTGCCCGGTCCATTGAACTTACGCCGCAAAGCCTCTACTTATTATATACGTGCCAGCGGATACAAGCAATCTTTGCAATCTCGCGGGTTGGTATTTTCCTATGCCCTTGCCGTAAGTGAAGAGAACGCCTCAGGAGGAACAATAGTTACCGCTCCTACTTGTGGTTCTTGCGGTGTGATGCCGGCAGTATTATATCATCTTGCTAAAAGCCGTGATTTCAGTGATACCCGAATCCTTCGTGCGCTTGCCACAGCCGGTCTTGTAGGAAATATCGTAAAGACCAATGCATCCATTTCAGGAGCAGAAGTAGGATGTCAGGGAGAAGTAGGCGTAGCCTGTGCAATGGCCTCAGCTGCTGCCAACCAATTATTTGGTGGTAGTCCTGCACAAATAGAGTATGCAGCCGAAATGGGTCTGGAACATCACCTCGGCATGACTTGCGACCCGGTATGCGGATTAGTTCAAATTCCTTGCATTGAACGCAATGCATATGCTGCCGCCCGCGCACTGGACGCCAACCTTTATTCTTCTTTTACTGATGGCATGCATCGTGTATCCTTCGACAAAGTTGTAGAAGTAATGAAAGAGACCGGAAACGATTTGCCATCACTCTACAAAGAAACCAGTGAAGGCGGATTGGCCAAGGATTATCGGCCAATGGGAGAATGATAATTTAGTGCTATGCGCTAAATTAAGTGACGAGCTACAGCTCGTCACTTTCTCACACTTTCGGTGGATAAATCGTATCATCCTTCCCTGTCACATTCACCGTATTCATCAGTCCTCCATCTTCCGAGTAGAATAACTGATACTTCTGATTTCCTTGTTTTACTTCAATCACATATTGCATGGGCTGCAATGGATACAGCAGGAAATAATAATCATCTTGTACCCAGTTTGCATATTCTCCACTACCAAATGCAGTCTGTACAGCCTCAGGAACATCATTCCAGAATATTTCCGATTCCGTCATCAGCCAATTGGCATTGGGATCAAACCATATATTTGATTCTTTTCCATCCAACCAGCAATCGGCCACAAAATAGGTTCCTTTTTGTTCCCATTCTATTCCTGTCGCACTCGGATACTTCTGTTTCAGGGCTTGTACCACAGACTCAGGAACATTAATGCTCTTATCATCATCATCGTCGTCACTGCATGCACTGAACGTAACAGCAGCCACACACATCATCATCGCTAACATTAAAAATCTTGTCTTCATCTTTTTCCCCTCCATTAATCATCCATACTGACGAATTGTCCTTTTTTATTGAATTTCAATGAGAAATCATTAGCAAGCTCTACTTCTATACCTGTACCTTTACGTTCTATCTTGGTGATAATTTCATTCGGGAAATTCTTTTTCACATAATCCTTAATGGAAACAGGGATAAGGGCGGCAGGTACAGCACCTTTCTTGCAATCTACTTCCGTCCAGTTACCTTTCTTGTCGAAATCAATCTCTGTACGGTCAGTCAAAGTCACTTCATACTTCTTAGATAAGAATTCACTGTCTATCTTGATGTATGAGATCTGCGGTTTACTGAAATACTGATTGATAAAGTTACGCGCATTCAAAGGGAGCTCCTTTGCGTCTTTGGTAATCACATCACCTGCAAAAGCGAACTGAACGGCCACAATAGCCAATACGAGAATAGATAAAATCTTCTTCATAATCGTTATTCTTTTAAGTGTTACTAATTTATTTCTTGTTTTTATTCACACTGCAAATAACGACAGCGAATCGGGAAAGATTTGGGAATATTCGCCTTTAGCTTTTCTTTTCAGATTCTTTAACAAGCAAAAACAGATGCATTCCTTCCTGCCACTTATAAGTCAGACTGAGAGAAGCAGAAACAGCAATAGAACGGGCAATGGCAAGTCCCAGACCGGTAGAATCTTTTTTCCCATCGATACTGCGATAGAAACGCCGGAATAGCTTTTCTCCATCCAATGGATGTTCGCCACTATTTTTAATAATCAATGAAGAAGGCGTCGTTTCAATATGCAACTCTCCCCCCGCATGGTTGTGTACTAAGGAGTTTTTCACCAAATTGGAAACCAGAATCTGTGCCAGAGACAAGTTACACCGGATCACGAAAGGTTCTTCTCCCTTTATACGTACCAGATGTATCTTTTTCCCTTCATATATATCCATCAAATCGGGCAATAGTTCATCCAAAACTTCATCTACAGAAACATCTTCCGTTTCGGTATATTGCCCATTCTCAATACGGGACAACAACAATAAAGACTTATTCAGCCTGACCGCCCTACCCAATGTAGTGTATATTTCATCCAGTTCTTTCAACTGTTGCTCGGTCATCGACTCATTCTCAGCAAGCAGTTCTACCTTGCCGCGCACAATGGCAAGTGGGGTCTGCAACTCATGTGAAGCATTTTCTATAAACTGCTTCTGCTCTTCATAAGCTTTATAACTACGATTTCCCATATCCACAGCTGCCTCTCCCAACTGCTGGAATTCCCGTATCTTCGTAGGATTATCCAGCACCGGAAGCTCTTTCCCCGGTTGAATTTGTTGTAACCAGTCCAGCAAGCGCTGCAATGGGCGGAACACACTTTGTAATATCAGGCGCGTACCGATAGACGTACAAATCAGGAAAAGTAAAAACAGTGCTCCCAGATACCAAAGAATGGCTTCCACCATATCATCACGTTCCAGAATGGAAATCATCAGTTCCAATTCATAATACTGTCCGTCCGGCATACGGAAAGCTGTTTTCAGCACCCGCACCGGTTCATCCTCATCTTCGCTTTCGATATAGACAGTAGAGTCATAGAACTCTTCATCATAGTCTTCTGCCTCTTCTTCGGATATAGGCCGGAATTTATAAAAAGACATCAGCGTCCCCTCTGTTTCAAGAACAGACGGGTCCATCAAGGCATTATTAATCAATATCTCACTATAGTTTTCAAGCGTGTCATCCGTTTCATCCATCACTTCATCAATAATGGCATAATAAAACAACACACCCCATGTAGCCATCAGCAGAAGTAGCAGTAACGAGAGCTTTCGGTAGGTATAATGGAGAAGTTTCATGACTCGGAAAGTTTATAGCCAAAACCATATACCGCTTTCAGTTCCACGGTAGCATCAGCCTGTTTCAATTTCCGGCGGAGATTTTTCACTTGAGAATAAATAAAGTCCAAAGAATCTGCCTGGTCAATATTATCGCCCCATACAGACTCTGCAAGGCTCATTTTATTAATTACACGATTAGGGTTGACTATAAAGTAATAAAGTAAATCGAATTCTTTCCGGTTAAGTTGCAAAGGCACTCCCCCGACCTCCACTTGCCGTTTATCAGGATAAAGCAACAGATTCCCCACCGCAATGGAAACATCCCCTTTTGCCTGCCTCCGACGAATAACAGATTTTACCCGCGCATTCAGTTCCGCCAGATGGAAAGGTTTGGTCAGATAATCATCAGCTCCCAATTCCAGTCCTTCTACTTTGTCATCCAAGGAATCTTTTGCAGAAATAATTAATACACTGTCACTACGATGAAGTCGTTTAAGTTCGCGCAACAAATCCAGACCACTTCCACCGGGCAACATGATGTCCAATAAGATGCAGTCATAATCGTAGTCATTCACTTTGTCCAGCGCCGAAAAATAATCGGCAGCAGTTTCCACTACGAAATGTTCTTTCAAAAGGGAAATGCGGATTGTTTCCCGCAAATCCGGTTCGTCTTCTACAATCAGGATTTTCATACCGGCAAAGGAAACTCATAAATTGGGAAACATTCTGGAATATCTTATCAAATACTGTCCGTCTCGTACACTTCTTCCAGTAATTCTTCTTTCGCTATAGAAATCTTGCCATCAGCAGATACAGTTATTGATAATGGAATATAGAGATCGGACTGCGGATAGCAGATGCTTGCTGCATAGACCATGCCTTTGGATGTGTTTTTATCGTACACCAAGCCTTCAAGAATAGAGTGTTTTAAGAATTTAGCATCCACCAATGAAGCAAAACTCTCTTTCGTGAATTCTTTATTCACAATAGACTTACCACCGGAAGTTATACGTAGTGTAATACGGTTATCTACAAATTTTTCTCCCTGTTCATTCGTTACAACAGGCAAACTGTCATCCGGGCGGCGAATCACATTCGAGTGATACTCCTTACCATTATAAGTAAAACTCATTTTACTATCAGACACCTGCATACGTTGCAAACCGTTGGCATCCACACTGTCTTTCATCAATACCTGCACATCTTCCCCATCTCCTTTTTTCTGAGAAGAACAAGCTGACAACAGCCACACGGCCATACATATCCAGAAGTAAAATACATTTTTCATTCTGCCATTTGTTTACAATTAACGGAACAAAGGAACGAAAAGAGAGGCAAAAATACAAGGGAAAGCCGGAATAAATGCAAAACGGACGGATAATGCTCCGCCCGTTTTTTGAACTAATACCTTCTTTATTCTTTTATATTACCTATTGAATCCTGTTGTTTATAAGACAAAAATAAAAGCGAAAAGTTTAATGGAACTTTTCGCTTTAACATAAAACAATATTTCTGTTTGTTTTTTATAAGTATCAGGCCTTCAAAGTCATAAGTCATCTATCGCTTAACCTTGTTTCAATCTCTTTGATAGAGGGCATGGTTCCTTCCACTTCGGCGGGATAGAGTTTAGACAACTCGTATTCGGATATGCCGATAGGCTGGCTGCTTGACTCCAACGCGTATTGTGCTAGCAGGTTATCCTTGTTCTTGCAGATAAGCAGCCCTATAGTAGGATTGTCTATCCCGTCTTTTCGTAAAAGGTGATTCACGGCGGTTACATAGGTGCCGAGTTGACCTATATCGGCAGAATCGAATTCATCTATTTTTACTTCCACCGCGACATAACAACGGATAGTCAAATTGTAGAACAACAAATCAATGAACTTTTCCTTTTGACCTATCTGCAACCGATATTCCCGCCCCACGTAGGCAAATCCCGTTCCGAGTTCCACTAAGAAATTTGTAATGTTCATTAATAATGCATCTTTCAATTGGCGCTCATTGTAGCCTTTGCGCATGGCAAGAAAATCGAAGTTGTAGGGGTCTTTGGTAAGTTCTTGAGCCAAATCGCTTGTGACAGAAGGCATTGTGTACTGAAAATTGGTCAGTGCTTTTCCTTGCCGTTCGTACAAATCAGTATCAAGAAAATTGAGCAATACTGCACGACTCCAACCATTTTCCAAAGTCTGGCGCACATAGAACAAAGCTTTGTCGGAATTGTCCGAACACTTGTCAATAATATAGCGATGATGCCCCCAAGGAATGCTACACAATTCTTCCACAAGTTGTGGAAGATTTCGGGAATAATCGGTATAAAGTTGAAAGAACCGCTTGGCATAGCGTATATTCGTTTCGGAAAGTCCTTCTATACCAGGCATCTCTTTACGCAAATCCGCACTCAGGGTTGCATAGAACCTACCTCCATATTTGTTATCGGCTCCTAAAGCAATGATATCGCTTCCCAGACTCCAATAGAATTCTATGAGAACACTATTTACTTTTATCGCTGCCTTTATTTGGCTCCGGCGGTAACGGATACTCAGTTCCTTTACCCATTGCAGGTAATCTTTGTCTAATATGCTGATGGATTTGCTCATGTCCTTCCCTGGCTTCTTTTATGTTTCTTGCAAAAGTAAGGCTTCTCGCTTTATCTGCAATACCTTTTTTCTTTATTTTTTATATTACCTATTGAATCCCATTGCTTATATTATAAAAAGAAAAGAGGCTGAACTCAAAAAACTTAAGTTCAACCTCTTTAACTTTCTGCTCATTTTTTATAAGTCTCAGGCCTTCAAAGTTTAAGGCTCATCCAAATAGCGAACAATGATTGAAACCTGCTTAGGGAAAAACGTGCGTGCCCTAGGCGTATAGCCTGTGTGAAGCAATGCTGCATAAAGTTCTTTATTTCTCCTTATCCAGCGAGTCAATGTCCGGATAGCACAACGTTCAGTTATATCAGGACAATACAGGTGAGCTAATTCTTTTTTCTTGTACGTCCGGATCTGAAACACAAAATCATCTTCTATCATCATAATGTTTAGGTTTATTGCTTGTAAAGATACAACATTCAAAAGGCGAAGTCAAGTATTCAGGCAAATAATTCAATACTATTTATCCTAACGGATCATCTTCGATGCCTCCGTCACCACCTTCGTCAGGATCAGGGGTTGTACCTCCGGAAATCGCAGTGTTTCCTGAAGCCATACGCGTCAGACTGGCGCTCTTTAGCATATCCAGGAAAATAGTACCCGGAGTAAAGATTATCTTCCTGCGGCAAATTGTACTTGCCGTTACATCTTCTAACTTATCCTGACTTTTAGCCTGGATTCCGGGACGGAAACAACCAAAATCTCCTAATTGCACAGAGAATCCCTTGTTAATATTCAATTTCAAAGTATCAATCAATGCATCCAACACAAATTTCACTGCACCTCTTGGCACCAATCCCACTTTTGTCACCTCTTCACATAATTCATCAAACTCAATCATTCCAAGAGTACGCGACTCTGCAACAAACTTTTCTGCTTTCTTTTCATCAAAACCAAACACTCTTTTACTTACAACATAGCGAATAGACATAATTTTTAAATTTAAATGATTAATAAATGTTCTTTGTTTGTGATCACGTTGCAAAGATACTATGCTGTAAAAGTGGAGTGGTGCTTTAACGGTGACCTAGGGGTAATTAAAAGGAAATAAAATCATCCCACATCCATATGAGCCTTATATCCCCTTGATTATTACTCTTAATATAAGAATATTCTTATACCAAAACGTTAGCCAATAAAGATATTAGTTTCAACCCAGACTAAAAAGATAAGCCAGCGGGAAGTCATTTATCTTCTGGATGCTAATGACAGATTACATCATAGATTACTGGATTTCAAACATTTGCAATAGAGTTTTGAGTGAAGTACTAACGGATTTGCAACGTGGTATATTCTGCTGGATGAATTTACAAGAAATCCACCCATATATTTGATTTACTCGTTATTGTCTTTGTCATCAATGCTTTTGTGAATTGACCTAGTGATGCTACGACCTTCTCTCCGATAATTTATTCCATCTCTATGCGTGCGTTGCGAGCCGCTGTTGCGCCTTTTACAGCTACCTCTGCATGCTCTTGCATCGTTTGAGGATCACTGTTTTCTGAAATACCTTTCGTAGTTAGTAAATGTTTAATGTTTCACAACCCGAACAACGACATTTGAATGCAACTCAAAAGAATATTTAAAAGTATCTTCGTTTCTAATCTGCCCCAAATCGTATATTATGAATAATAGGTTATCAAATTTGGTTTTATAGACGAGCATATCATCATTTATCTGCCCAATAAAGGCTTTCTCGTCATTTGCACTTTTGCATAACTTGATTTCTACTGCTAAACTAATATTCTCGAAACTGAAATCAGGAACATACTGTTTTGAAGAGTATTCTATACGAAGAAATTCTCATGCATATTCTATATCTTGTGCAGTGAGTAAGTCCTCATATTTTAGTGCCTTTATCATATGTAAAATTTGTCAGTTGTTCAAATTTGGTAACGATGCATTGCAACTCCGTAATTAGCAAAATATGGATAAGAAAAGTACTAAATTAAATCTGCTCATAGTTGCCTAGCTATACCTTTAAACTTCTCAACAAAAGAAGCTAATTTCTGCAATACACTTTGTTTTTTAGTTAAATATTGAGGGTTTAATGGACTCATTTTAGGCAGTATGCTATTAAGCTCTGTTCCGTTTTCGCTTGCATACTCACGTTTTAAAGAAGTTGATATGTAACGTTTTGCCTCTTGCTCTTTTAGGTTCTCATCAACAATTAACTGTGCAGCCTCTACTCTCATCTTTTCTTGCGCATAGCTGTAGAACGAATCCAGAATACTTGGTTTATCACAGATAGCATCAATATCTGTTTCGTTGATATAATCAACCACTAAGCTCTCTTTGGCTCGGTTCCCAATGCTGGCACGAATAACACGACGAATTTCCTCTATCAATGCAACTTTGTCGCTGGTCTTTTTGTTATGTTCAAAGACTAGTTCGAGAATATAGTCGAGGTTTATCTCTTGAGATTTTAGCAGATCGACCTCAAAGACTACATCATCCCAATCGACCTTTGATTTCTCCTCTTCTTTGCCGTTTCTCTCCCGTCTAAACCAGTCACGAATATCATTATAAGTAGAGCGATAATCTTGAATCGTGCGGTCAGGCAATATTTCAATTTCTTGCATTGTGGCAATATCCTCGTCTGTTACGAAATAAGCCTCTTTGAATGCTTCAATGGCTTGAGGATCGTTTATGTCTATTGCTTGAAGTGCTTTAAGGTGTGTAAATTCATCATAGTTTTGCAGGATATTTTCCACACGCAAATACTCACCAAATAGTTTTGTGAACTCCTTTTTATCTTTATCTGTGACTATTGCCTCCGAATTTGGAAACTTTTCGTTTAGATCCTTTACAACTTCTATATAACCTCTACGTGCTTCACCTGTAACAATATCTGTAAAACCTTCCAGATATTCTTTGTAGCTTTTTTCGAGTACTACATTTCTTGTGCTACTATCTCCGAATGTTTTAATAGCCTCAATGGTGGCAGCCTCCAGATCTCTAAAAGTAACGATATTACCAAAAGTTTTGGTAGCATCATAAATTCGGTTGGTACGAGAGAACGCCTGCATTAATCCGTGGTAACGCAGGTTTTTGTCTACAAATAGCGTATTGAGTGTAGGAGCATCAAATCCCGTAAGGAACATACCTACAACAATAACGAGGTCAACCTCTTTACTTTTTACTCTTTTAGCAAGGTCACGATAATAGTTCTGAAACTCTTTACTATCAACACTATAACTTGTTTTAAACATTGTGTTGTAATCATCAATTGCCTTTGTTAGGAACTCTTTTGCACTCAGATCCATTGCCGATGGTTCAAAAGTCTCATCTGGTATTTCACCTACTGCATTTTGCTCTTCATTGGCAGCAAAAGAGAAGATTGTCGCAATCTTGAGCGGTTTCTCACTATCCTTTTGCAGACGATTCAACTCCTCGTAATAACATTTTGCCGCATCAACACTACTTACGGCAAACATCGCATTAAAACCTTTACCTCCTCCTTGGTTTCGGTGAGTTTTAATTCTGAAATTCTGCAAAATATATTGCGATATCTCTTTTATACGAGCAGGGTGAAGCATCGCTTTCTTATATTCGGCAGAACTTAGCTTTTCTTCATTTTGTTCTGATTCTATTTTCTTGAATTTGGGTCGGACATCGTTGTAATCAACCTTAAACTTCAATACCTTTTCATCTCTGATAGCATCGGTAATGACATACGAGTGCAATTCACGTCCAAACACACTTTGGGTTGTCTCATCTCCCAAAGCATTTTCGCGAAATATCGGTGTTCCAGTGAAGCCGAATTGATAGTATCGTTTAAACTTCTTTCTTAAGAGTTTTTGGGCCTCCCCGAATTGAGAACGATGGCATTCGTCGAAGATAAATACGACCTGTTTTTGATAGATTGATAGTTCACCTTCGCTTTTCATTAAGTTATTTAGCTTCTGAATGGTTGTGACGATGATTTTATTATCATCCTTGTCGAGATTTCTTTTTAGTCCTGCGGTGCTTTCTGATCCGTTTACACTATCGGGAGAGAATCTTTGATACTCCTTCATTGTTTGAAAGTCCAAGTCTTTGCGATCCACAACAAAGAAGACCTTATCAATGAATTCAAGCTCTGTCGCCAGTCTTGCTGCCTTAAAACTGGTGAGTGTTTTCCCTGAGCCTGTTGTGTGCCATATATATCCGCCGCCTTCGGGCTTAGACCATTGTTTAGCTTGAAAGGAACTTGTGATTTTCCACAAGATACGTTCTGTTGCTGCGATTTGGTATGGGCGCATAATGAGGAGCGTGTCGCTGGTATCAAAAACCGAGTAGGTGAGCAACACATTTAGGAGTGTGTTCTTTTGGAAGAATGTAGCCGTGAAATCTTTTAAGTCTTTGATTAACGAGTTATCAGCTTTTGCCCAATTCATCGTAAAGTCGAAACTATTTTTATTCCGTTGTACGGTGTTGGCAAAGTAGCGACTATCTGTTCCGTTTGAGATAACAAATATTTGCAGATATTTGAATAGGGAGTTTTCTTTGTTAAAACTCTCTTTAGAGTATCTATGTACTTGATTAAATGCTTCACGAATTGCTACGCCACGCTTTTTTAGCTCTATCTGCACCAATGGTAATCCGTTAACCAATATGCTAACATCGTAACGATTAGCGTGCGCTCCCGTTTGCTCGAATTGCGATATTACCTGTAATTTGTTACGAGCAATATCCTTTTTATCTACTAAGTAGATGTTTTGGATATGCCCATCGTCAAATACAAAGTCATAGATATAGTTATCGTGTATCTTTCTCGTCTTTTCAACGAGATTGTCACTTGGTTTATCCAAATACTCCTCCACATAGCGAGCCCATTCGCCATCACTAAACACCATATTGTTAAGTTCTTGAAGCTGTACTCTTGCATTGGCAAGCATAGCTTCTGCACTTTTTATCGTGGGATTTTCGTATCCTTGGTTGATTAAATCTTGTATAAACTCACGTTCAAGGGCAAATTCCGTTTGATAACCAACAGGAGGCTCACTCACCGTTGAGCACTTGGCATAATCATCAAGAACTATGAAGTTTTTCGATTCTGCTATGGTTCTATACTGTGCCATTTCGTTTCTCTTTATAATAGTTGTTATCAACAAGATGATCTAATAAAAATTTCACAACCTGCTTTTCTGGTTCCGTAGGATCCGGTACCACCTCATTTGACAATGTCGAGTGACTTGTGAATTGAATTATCCTATTGTAGTAGACTTTTTTGTCATCAGGCAACAATTCAGACCATTGTGGATACCCTAAGAAATTTGCCGTTTTCTCATAGAGATTCCGTAATAGTATGAAGTGATATTTTTGAATGCTATTTGTTGTAATTGCTTCTTCAATTATATGTTTTAAATAGAGATGGTAGGAGAAGCTTTTGTTAGAATCACCTTTCTTCTCTTTTAGCTCATAAGTGCCGTCATCTTGCTTGTCAAGCATATAACAAATTTTATTTCCCATTTCATTGATTAGCACATTTATGAATAGCGGATTATGTGTTGTTATGATATAATGTAAATTTAAGGGGCTTGATTTTATTAATTCTGCAATATTAACTGCTAACTCAATCAAGTGATTATCATCTAATGAGCTGACAGGATCATCTATAAAAACATACTTCAAGTCGTTAAATCTATTCGTTTCTCGTTCCGCTGGTTCAGGTTGGTTCAAAACTTCAACAACTTGTTTCAACAGGCTGTAAAATATGCACCAGATTAAACAACTTTCTTCTCCTTTTGAGATCTTTATATTTTCAACATTTCCATCATTACCTCCGTCAATAGAGAAAGTAATTTCATTGTATTGATCATTAAAACGAGGTGTTAGTTTATCATTGGTATAACGTTGAAAGTGGGCTATTATATTCGTATCCTGTCCTTGTTCTGCAAGTACCCAGTCAGTAAAACTATTTGGGTGTATTTTTAGTTTGCGTATTGCATCTAAATCTGAGACAGCCTCTAAATCATTATCCCAATAAAATAAGTCTTCAGTAAAGGCATTATAGTAAAGTATTTTTCCTACAGAACCATTTTGTTCCTGTTCGTTCTCTGCTGCATTAGCATCTGTTGGTGCTATTAAAGCCTTAAACTCACGAGACAGCCTTGTTTTTCCTGTGCCATTAAAAGCATAGATTAGCTGTACTTTGTTTTTGGCATCTCTAAGCGTTTGCGCTATTTCTGTTAATGTCTGTCCCATATTATGCCTCTACGTTATCGGTTGGAAATGTTAGTAACATATCTCGGTAGTATTCATACTGTTTTTGGCGTAGTTCAATCTCCTTAGGCAAGCCTTCACCTATTGAGGTAGTGATAGTATCAAACTTATCGAGAATGGAAACGATACGTATTTTTTCCTCTGGAGATGGATTTGGAATTTTTATGCTGTTTAAGTTCTTCTGATTTAATTTTGGTTGAGCCGCACCAGAAATATATGGAGTTAAATCAATGCTATTCAAATAGTATTCTACAAATCTTCTATCTGAATAAGTAGGGAATTTCAATACATGAGCATGATTGTTTACCCAACTTTTCCCACTTATGCTGAATGCTATCGGAGTATTTCTAGCAATTAAATTTGCCCCATCTTCTGAAACTAACAGAAAATCTCCATCGAAAATGTTATCTTTAACGTAGTCTACAATACCCGAAGCCCCATAATATGGTATTTCACCGGCCTCTCTGGAGCCGCTTGTTACGGGTTTTCGCATTGAGTCAAGGTTTTCAGCTAAAATTTCTAAAGGCTTCCACTCAACCTCTTTGTCTTCAAAATTTAGGAGTTGGTCACGATAGTAGTTATACTGCTTTTTACGAGCTATAAGCTCCGCTGTAAGCTCCGCTGTAAGCTCCGTAAAAGTATCTAAGATACGAACAATTTCTTTCTGGATTGCAAGTGATTTTTCCTGATTTTTCGGACATGGAATAGGAATTGGAATTTCTAAAATTTCATTAGTACGTAATGCAGGAATACCAGCACCATGTTGTTTAGTCATCAACCTTTCTTGATTTAGCTTCAAGAAATGATAAATAAATCTATTTTCAATCTTTTTAACGTCAGAAAGTACGACATAACAATGTGCATTTGCATAAAACTTTGTGGTGACAAAATTAACAAAACCTGCGGAAGCACCACCTTGACTAATTATAATAGTATTTTCATTGTAGTTATAAAGATCAGTAAATCCTGAAAATGAAACTCCACCATTATAAGCAGGATAAAGTCCATTTTCAGAAAGTCGTTCCTTATTAAGTTGCTTCCCTTTTTCGAGGTTAATTACCTCTCCTAGAGGTTTCCACTCAACCTCAACGCCCTCTAACAATTTATCTAAATAGCTCATCCTTCAATCTCCTTTACAATAGCATCAATATCAGTTCGGAGCGCATTTATCTTCGCTACCGTCTCCGATATTTCTGCATTTAGTTTCTTAATATCCACTATTTCACGATTATCCTTAGCTTCCACATAAGAACTAACAGAAAGGTTATAATCGTTCTCTGCAATAAGTTTGTTGTCTATAGATTTTGCTATGCATTCAACATCTTCTTTGCGATCGAAGATACCCATAATTTTATCAATATGTTTCTCTTCAAGAATATTGTTATTAGTTACTTTCTTGAAAAAATCTTCACCGCTTGCATCTATAAACTGTGTTTTTGTGTCTCGCTTGTTTTTGGCAAGAACCAAAATATTTACAGCGATTGAAGTACCATAGAATAAGTTCGGAGCTAAAGAAATTACGGTCTCTACAAAGTTATTATCTACCAAATACTTTCTAATCTTCAGTTCTGCACCTCCACGATAGAAGATACCGGGAAAACAGACAATAGCTGCCCGGCCTTTACTTGAAAGATAGCTAAGTGCATGCAATACAAAGGCAAAGTCTGCTTTTGACTTAGGAGCAAGCACTCCGGCAGGAGCGAAACGGTCATCATTAATCAGTGTAGGGTCATCTGAGCCAATCCAATTTACCGAGTAAGGAGGATTTGAAACAATGGCATCAAAAGGCTTGTCATCACCAAATTGAGGATCTCTAAGCGTATCGCCAAGTGCAATATTAAACTTGTCGTAGTTAATGTTATGCAAAAACATATTCATACGAGCAAGGTTATAGGTCGTGTGATTTATCTCTTGACCAAAGAACCCCTCTTCAATAATATGATTGTCAAAGTGTTTTTTTGCTTGCAAAAGCAATGAACCTGAACCTGCGGCAGGGTCATATATCTTATTAACGCTTGTCTGCTTGTGCATAGCAAGCTGTGCAATAAGCTTGGAAACGTGTTGGGGCGTAAAAAACTCACCTCCTGACTTTCCTGCATTAGCGGCATAGTTAGAGATAAGAAATTCATAGGCATCGCCAAATAGGTCTATCTGGTTATCCTCGAAATTACCAAAGTTCAGTTCTTCTACCCCTTTCAATACCGCGGCTAAACGGCTATTCTTATTTTCAACCGTATTACCAAGTCGTGTACTGGTGGTGTCAAAATCAGCAAACAATCCTTTTATATCTTGTTCGGACGGATAACCATTTGCAGAACTTTCAATATCATCAAAAATTTTCTTTAGTTCCGTATTCAGATTAGCGTTGGTGTTCGCTGTCTTGGCAACGTTTACGAAAAGCTGACTCGGATAGATAAAATACCCTTTCGTTTTAATAGCATCATCTTTAATCTCTGGCGTTATTACGCTGTCAGGTAAATTGGCATAGTCAACGCTATCATCACCGCCCTCGATATAATTCGTGAAATTTTCACTTATAAAACGATAGAAGAGTGCACCCAACACAAACTGTTTAAAATCCCACCCATCAACAGCACCACGCACCTCGTTAGCTATTTTCCATATTTTAGCCTGCAATTCGGCTCTTTGTATTATACTTGTCATACGAATTATTTTAAATCTTACTTACTTTTATTTAATAGTTCCCGTCTATCAACATCCAACAATTCAGCAATCTTGGTTAATGTGCCTAAATCGGGCTGTGAGGCATTAGAACACCACTTCGATACAGTTGATGGGTCTTTACCTAATTGTTCTGATAACCATTTTCCTGTTTTTTTCTTTTCAACAAGAACCACTTTTATCCGATTAATATCTTCCATTATTCTCAATTATTATTGTGTCTAACACAAAGGTATTGAAAAATACGATAACTTGTATCATCTCTCTAAGTAATTATTTAGCAATCTGTTTAAAAGTAGGTGTGATTCTATTTTTGTAGTACACTTACATTCTTCATAATTCTATTTAATCAATATTTTACACAAAAAAAGAATAATTCAATCTTTCTTTCCTTTCATTTTTAGACATACGCTACTAACTATTAACAATGTCAATAATATAATAGCAATGATACCTAAATGCCTATCAACAATACTTAAACAAGTGATATTATTAAAAATATTCTTTTAATTAGAAAGATGGCTTCTAAAATTAGGCCCACTTTATTGAATACTCTTATGTTTTTCATTATTGTGCGTGATTCACTTTGTAATACCAATATCATTTACATTTCAATTTAGGAGGATCATAATATCCTGTAGCAATATTAGTTACCACTCTTTTATAATTGGAAGCATCATCTCTGCAAAAATAATAGTGCGCAGCCTTTGCAGCATCATTAATTGTAAATTCAGGAATCATTCCCTCTTCCAGCATCTCAGTCAGTATATTATATCTTTTAAAAACAGAAAGTGCCTCCTCTGTAAGCGGATAATTGTCATCATCCCAAAAGAAAAGTTTACCCTCTATTATAACATACCGCGATGGAAGTTTACCCTTACTTCCTATGACAGCATCCGGATAGTACCACTCTTTATCATCTTCCATTCCACATACATCCACAATTAAAATATTTTAACACACAGTATCCAAAACCCATCTCGATTGTTCTGATTGAAAAGATAGTTTTACTAATGTGTCTTCAACTGAAATCTTAAATACTGAGTCCTTTTTAAACAAAGAACACTTGGATACAAAATCAGATATGGCCACATTAATAAAATCCTCGGTTTGATAAGTTTCCTTTTGAAGTATCACAATCGAAGATTTACAACCACTAAGTAAACAGCTGATAATAATAATCAAAAAAATATTTCTCATATGCTTCTAAAAATTAGAATAATACATGAACCATTCCAGTATATTACTCTATACAATGTAATATTATCAATAATTCATTATGCAAAGTGTTTACATATTATGTTATCATCTATTTTTTTATTTCTAGTTTCATGTATTCGATTGGAGGGAGGCTCTTTAAAAACTCATTAACATAATAATCAGCACTATCATTAATTTCCTCCAGTGAATAATCTGTTATTTGTATCAATCGATCCTGTTTTATCAGAAACTTTTGAGATTTATCATTCAAAGTATCTAGATAATAGATAGAATCAGAAGAATATCTAAATTTAGGAAAAACATATAAGGTGTCTTTTTCAACTGCATAAGTAGCAATAGTACCATAACCGAACTCAATGAAATCACATTGCCTTAATGGACCACCTTTGAATACTATATAGGAGGGAAAAGATTCTCCAACCCGTTCACATTCATAAATAGCTATACCTTCTAAGATTCTCGTACTACTACAAGATACTATAATAGTCATAGCAAGTAAATAGATTATCTTACTCATAGCATTATTGATTTGTGTTATAAATTCACAGGTAATAGAACCTCATAGTAGTCTATCGTAAATTGATAGTAGGGCCACAAACATTAATAAACTTCGGGAAAGTAGATGCTTAGAGGAAATTGATTAATGTCGTGGCAATGTAGTAATAAAAAATAAGAAGACAAAATAAAAACAAAGAATATTTACTCTGGATGAAACAATATTTTTCTTACCCCATAATATATACTACAGCTTTCCCCATCCCATGCTTTGCCAAAACACCTTCCTGTATGAAAGCATTCAATTCTACAATCGCCCGTTTGCGGCTGCGTCCGGTCAGTTGGGAATATTGCGTACGATTAATACAAGGATATTTTTGCAAATATTCCTGCAAAAGCTTCAAACATTCTTCTTTAGATAAAGTACCGGAAACTTCGGACGATGCTTCCTGAGCAGGCCTGCGTTCAAACGTAATTTTCTCATTCAATTCCCGAAAGAACTGTTTACTAAGGCGGAAATTCAATCCACGCAAGGATACGGATGCCGAACGAATTTCTTTCTTATCCATCACTCTACGACTGCTCAGCGAAGGAGTGAAATAGCCGAGATCACCAAATTCCACCGTCCAGCCATTAGCCAGGGCATCACGCAGTTCATCCGTAAAAGCTTGCATTGCTCCCTGAAGCAAACTATGGCTAATACCCGTGAAACGATGGACACGGTCAATAAATTCTTCCTGCCCCATAGTACCTTTGGGGATAAAACGGGCATACAAAGGTTGAGGTTTACCCGTATTCTGTACGTCGGGACTTTCAAAAAGGTCATAATAAGCGCTCATAATCTTCTTTCTTTAATTGATTAATTAAGTTACCAGTGAAGGCTAAGGCGCTTTTCCGTAAGGACTAAAGACTAAGACAACGGAAGTTTATTCGTCCCCTTATAAGGAACATTGCGTCCCCTTATGGAGGGACGCAATGTTCCTTATAAGGGGACGTAATGTTCTCCATGGTGGAACGCATTAGTATTCGCAGGCAAAGGTACTAAATTCTTCTATGATCTATACTGCCCCAAGAAGCTATATCTCTTACAAACCTATAAAAAGGCAAAATCTGAGATATAAACGATACGACAAGCATAGATTATGAATACAAAAAACGAATAAATAACTATCTTTGCCGGCTCATAAAAAACACATACATAATGACAAATATTAAACTAACAGCTTTATTAATCATTCTCAGTCTCTTAGCCAGTTGTTCTAAAGAGACAATCATCAACTATATTGATTCTCCAGTTCCCGAACGTACACAAGGAGTCATAAAAGTCAAGGCGGAAGATTACACTCCGGAAGTTTCCATATTAATGTTACAGGATGGGGAATCAGAAGATATTCTGTTCGATGCCAACCAAAGAAGTTTCCGTGTCAATGCCCCGCTACAAGTGTCTATCAACGAAAAACAGGAACTCTTCGTCCGCTTTTTCTGCCCGCGCCCGATTAAGGATATGAAAGTTTGGGCAAGCATTGTCGGTTACGATGAAGAATTTCTGCTGGCTGATTTTGAAACAGTGCCCGGCTTCATTGAGTTTCATAAAGCGCTTCCCATGATTTCCGGAGACAAGGAATATACCACTGCTTCCGGAAAAACAATCGTGATCAAAGCTAATCCCCATATCAGTGCAGCAGATTTGACTTTACGCATCGACTGTGAAGATCCGCTTTATAAGAAAATGATCGGTGTAATACCTCAGTATAAAGTTTCTTTCTCTGCCTATAGCCACCAAGGAAGCTGGGCTTATCCGATACGCCCTGCCCATTGTCGGGAAGACGTGGCTCTGATGTTAAACCTAGCATACGCATTCTCTTCACAGGAATTCGCAGACGAACTGGAGAAATACAGAGGAAAGCTACATAGCGATAATAATAAGACAGTCATCAATGTCGATCAATTGAAACAGAAAGTACTAAACCACGGCGCATACCTTCTCGGACACGTCAGTGGTGTAAACGGTTTGGGTGGAGGCTACACTTTAGGTCTGGCAGAATGGTGCTTTCTACAGCATTATCCCGATGATGAATACAACATACATACCATCTTCCACGAAATAGGGCATTGCCTCGGATACGGGCACGACGGTAACATGACCTATGAGCAGACAGGTCCCGGATGGATCACCCTGGGACGTGCTGTCTATCTGAAGTTAGGTCAGGAGAAACGTCTCCCTGTTTACTCACGGCGTTTTATGCATACCCGTAAAAATGCGACTACCCTATACGGTAGTTCTAAATATGTAGGTTCCACATTCGTCATAGAAGATCCGGAACTGGATGCAATAGACGGCGGCCTCGGTTTTCATCCGGTAGAAGACAACGAAAACATTGCAGACGGTACCCCATTATCGGTGTCATTGAAATGGTCGGACGTACCCGAAGCTACAGAAACAACCTTCAAGCCTAAGGATGTTACCGCCTATCAGGATCGCATTTACATAGTCAATAATGCTACCGGAAACTATAGTGTAGAAGTCTTCCAAGAAAAGAACGGGCAAGTAACCCATTGTGGACGTATCAGAAACTGGATACGCAACGGTACATCCGAAACATTTGCCGGTGAGCCCAATGGCATTACAGCCGCCCACGGCAAAATATATGTAACCAATACAAGTAGCCGGACAGATGTTTTTGATGCCACGACACTTGAATTTATAACATGTATCGGAAACGGCCAATGGGGTGAAGGCAGCTATCAAACCGTACATGCTTTCGAAGCTTTAGTAAAAGACGGTTGTGTATTCATGCGTGATAAAAGACGTGTTTGTGTCTTTATGGAAAAAGATGTCACAGCGGATAATTGTATGCGCGTACCGAACTATTGCCGTTTCAACAATGTAGGTGAAGTAATGGGAACATACGGAATGACGATAGATAAAGACAATATACTTTATACCACCCACATTGGTAAAAAGGAAATCTATGCCTATGATCTTACTACCATGCGTGAGCAGAAAGTATTAAACCCGGTCCGCACCCTGAAGTTACCAACGCAAGCCTATGATGTGGTTTCCTGGGACGGTCGTATGTTTGTGACTTTAAATCAAAAGACAGAATGTCTTGTAGAAATCAATCCCCAGGATGGAAGCATCTTAAAAGACTATTCTACCATAAACGGAAAGTCTTTTAGCAATCCGGAGAAAATAGCCCTGGCCCGCCAGACTCTTTTTGTGATAAACCGTGGAACAGGTACAGTGACAAGCATTCCATTAAATGAATTGAAATAAGAAGAAAGAAATGAAGATAATATATATACTATTAGCAGGTTTATGCCTGCTCTCATGCGAAAAGAAGAAAATAGAAGACGTAATCAGGGAAGTGGAACCGGAACAGCCTTCATCCATACATTATTACTACTCTTACAAAGCCGGAGAGGTGATTAATGCAGAAAAACTCGGATATGCTTCCGGTGAATTCATGCCCGGCTGTACATATATATACGGTGATACTCTCTTCATAGCCAATACTCAAAGCGGACATTTCAGTGTGGAATTATATAGCCTGTCCGCTCATCAGAAAATAGGTTCATTAAATACATGGACCTACAATGGTACAACGCAAACATTCAACAATTATGTAGAGGCCATTTCCGTAGCTAATGAGAAGCTTTATCTCGCCAATATAGGCTCGTGCATCGATGTGTTCGATATACATACACTGAAATTTATCACCCGAATTGGAAACCGTAACTGGGGGCATGGAAATACACAGTTGTTTCACACCCATGCAATGGCTATTGTGGACGATTACATAATAGTGCGCATGAAAAATGGCCTGCAAGTAACCTTGCAAAGTGATGTGAGTGCGGAAAAATATCAGAATATAAATTACTACTCACGTGGAAGTCTGAATGGTTTCGATGTAAACAACGGATTTTATTCGCATCAGATGGCAGTAGATACAACCGGATTGGTATTTCTTGCCGATTACGGACAATATGGCAACCGGAAAATACATGTGATCGATACTACCCTTATCCAAAAGGGAAACAATATCACAATGACTACCAGTCAGACGCTTCCTCTGGAATTTAATCCCAGAGGAATAGCCTTATACAAAAATCTGATGTACATCTCAGCAGCCGACGGTAGTATCCGGTGCTATGACAGAGAGAAAAAGAAATTCTTCCTGACCTTCAAATCAGTGCCCGGCTATACATTCAAAGGCGGACAGAAGTTGTTGGTTCATAACAACCGGCTATGGGTCACAGATGTCTCAACGAGAGAAATCGTCGGAGTAGATATATTCCGTAATGTGATTGAGGAATATGATTAATTACAAGACAAATGTTACCTCACAAAGCCATTTTTATAATAATCATAAGCGGCATCAATCTTTTCCGGAGTATCAGCATCCAAAAGAAGTAATAATTCACGAGTAAACTCCAAATGTCCGGTTCCGTTGGCAGTTACGATATTCTTATCGCTGACTGCCTGCTTTTCCTGATACCCGGCTTCATTGGTATATGCGCTACCTGCAAATTGCTTCAGATATGGAAGCGTATTACTGGTATGCTTTACATCATTCAGGAAGCCATGTGCTCCCATAAAGGCAGAAGCATTGCAAATAGCTCCAACTATCTTGCCACGCTGTAATGCATCCTGCACAATTGGCACCACCTGTTCTGCTTCAGGCGATTGCCAGTGCATACCACCAACCAATACCAATGCCGCATAGTCAGCAGGCATCGTTTGAAAACTATAATCAGGCAAAGTACGAAAACCGCCGACAGAACGCACAACGTCCAATGTAGGGGCAACTACCTTCGGTATATATTTCACTTCACTACCTGGTATTACCCCGGTATTTAAGGAAATGGCAAGGAAAGCGCCTTCCCAGTCGGCATATTCATTTAAAAGCAGGAATAAGACTTCTTGTTTCATAAGATTCGTATTTAGGATGTTTTTAATATCTGCAGACAAAGTTACACCAATAGTCTACAAGTCTACTATTTTGGGATAGGAAAAAATAAAAAAGCTGATATGACTGCCTTTACATAGCAATCATATCAGCCACCCACTATTATTACAGAGATGAAAATTCTATAACGGCATTACTTCTCCTATCTCAGGAATCACCATATTCAGCGAGTCTTGCTCCTGCATCTTCTTCTCATTCGCCAAAGGCTCATCCCAGGGATGCTTTGCCAATGCGTACTTCGAATGATGTACAGTCATTACTCTTTTTGCTTTCAGTTCTTTAGCTGCCTTTGCCATATTAGAAGGCATCAGATGAATATATTTCCAACCTTCATTATACTGGCCATTTTCCAGAATCGCAAGGTCTATATCCGGAAAACGCTTCCCTATTTCCTCAAAGTGAGAGTCATAACCACCGTCACCGGCCATATATATTTTCTGTGACGGGGTTTCTATCAAGAAGGATGCCCACAATGTCTGATTGGCTTTCAAACCACGGCCGGAGAAATGGCGTGTCGGAAGACAATGGACCGCAAAACCATTTTCTAAAACGGCATCTTCATACCAGTCCAATTCTACCAACCGATCTTTATCATATCCCCAATATTCGAAATGTTCGCCGACACCCAGTCCACAAATCACTTTTCCTACCCTGTCTTTCAGGCTTTTCACCGTCCGGTAATCCAAGTGATCCCAATGATCATGCGAAATCACCAGATAATCGATATCCGGCATATCTTCCGGTTTATAGACATCAGTTCCCTTAAATGGTTTGTTGACGAAAGATACAGGCGATGCCGTGCAAAAGACGGGATCAACGAGAAATCTCTTTCCATCTATCAGGATAAAATAGGAAGAATGTCCAAACCAAACCAGTATATTTTCATCCCGCCCCAGCTTATGCAAATCCGTTTTGATAACCGGGACGTCATTCTCCGGACGCTGATTCTCTTTCTTACCGAACAAATAAGAAAGCGTAGCGCTAAAAAGCCCTTCATCCGATGTCATCATCTGTGTCGGATGCAGATTATTGAACTGACCGTCACGGTAATGAGGTGAGCCTTTGCTCTAAACGCGCTCCCTGAGGCAACCTGCCGAAACTCGGCTGATTAATAAAAATAAATACGGAAACGCATACTATGCCTATAACCGCCAACACAATCCAAAGCCACATACGTTTTTTATTTTTGCTCATTCTTAATAACAGATTCTATACTACAATGTTCCTTGTTTCAGTTGCTCCACGAACCCATCGATACGGCGCAACTCCCTGGGAATATTAATACTCTGCGGACAGTGAGGCGAACATTGATCGCAACCAATGCAATGATTTGCCTGTCGCAGGCGTGGCACACTACGGTCATAACCAACAAGAAAAGCTTGGCGTGCCTTTCTGTAATTCTCATCTTGTTGGCTCTTCGGCACATTCCCCTCATTCACACATTTATTATAATGTATAAGCACAGCAGGAATGTCGATGCCATACGGACAAGGCATACAGTATTTACAATCATTGCACGGTACAGTAGGGTACTTCAACATCAACTGTGCCGTTTCTTCCAAAAACTCCTTATCATCATCTGTCAAAGGAATCAGCGGAGAATAGGTACGAATATTATCCTGAAGATGCTCCATATACGTCATACCACTCAATACCGTCAACACCAGTTCCGGTGAGCCTGCAAAACGGAAAGCCCAAGAGGCTACACTATCTTCCGGACGGCGCTGCTTTAGGCGTGTCATAATATGAGTAGGTACATTAGACAATCTTCCACCCAGCAATGGCTCCATAATGATTGCCGGAATATTTCGTTTTACCAATTCATCATATAGGTAGTCCGCATTTACATTACGTCCCGAAGAAT
>ERZ791905.788-NODE-788-length-25994-cov-7.592081_pt1 | contig 25994 bp, 21 predicted proteins | sample MGYA00510147_ERZ791905 | MGnify/ENA primary metagenome ERZ791905 (study PRJEB30046, sample SAMN00792084) | human gut metagenome | study: EMG produced TPA metagenomics assembly of the A metagenome-wide association study of gut microbiota in type 2...
TCGAACGACCTTCCGCTTAGGAGGCGATCGCTCTATCCAGCTGAGCTACGGAAACGTATGCAGCAATTATTCAATTTTGAGCCTTCGCAGGATTCGAACGACCTTCCGCTTAGGAGGCGATCGCTCTATCCAGCTGAGCTACGGAAACATACGGCGGCAGAGCCGCCGATTTTTATTTTGTGAGTTTGCTCTGGCACTTTGCGAGGAATCGGTCGCTGTCCACGATGAAGCGCTCATGTGTGCCCTCGCCAATCAGTCCGGCCTCATCCGATGCTTCGACGCGGAAGACCAGGCGGCGACCGTCGATCTCGGTCAGCGTTGCCGTGCAGGTGATCCGGATGCCGATCGGCGATGCCGATACATGTTTGACATTCAGAAGCGTGCCGACAGAGGTTTTGCCATCCTCCAGCTCCGGTGCAACGCAGGCAGATGCGCACTTTTCCATCAGTGCGATCATCGCAGGCGTAGCGTAAACAGGGAGCAGACCGCTGCCCACGGTCGCTGCGGTATTCTGCTCGGTGACGAGTTCGGTTTCCGTATGCTTCATTCCGACTTCCATATGATTATCCTCCGTGCAAATGCTCGATAATAGAACAGTATCAGTATAGCATAACCGCCCGCACAATGCAAGCCTCACCGCATTTTTTTCTTGCAATAGAGTGTGCTGTAGTGTATAATAGCAAGTATAGAAATAAGGGAGGTTCGTTCCCATGACAACAGAAAACTTGGGTGAATCTATCATTCTCCGCACGGTAAAGACGGACAAATTCAAATCGGATTTTCTGTCGGTTTCGTTTGAGCAGCCGCTGAACCGACGCGAGGCAGCCATGAACGCGCTGATTCTGCGAATTCTCAAGCGCGGCACGGAACACTATCCGGATATGATCGCCCTCTCCAAAAAACTCGACTCGCTTTATTCGGCAGATATTTTTACGGACTGCCGCTGCTTCGGCGAGACGCAGATGCTGAATTTTTCGCTGGATGCGCTGAGCAACGACTATGCGCTGGATGATACCGATATTCTGACCGAGGGCGCAAAGCTGCTTGCAGAGATTATCTATCATCCGCTCACGGAAAACGGCGTGTTCAAACAGTCCTATTTTGAAAGCGAAAAAAGAAACCAGCTTGCGGACATTGACGCCGAGATCAACAACAAGGCGAAATATGCGCTGTCCAGGCTGCGCACACTGATGTTTGAACACGAGCGCTACGGCGCTTCCTCGCTCGGTACGCACGATGAGGTGGAGGCGCTGACAAACAAAGAGCTGTTTGCGCATTACAGAAAACTGCTCACAACCTCTGCAATGAATATCATCTATGTCGGCAACGCCGATGCGGAAAGGCTGCACACCGCACTTGCGTCGATCCTTACCGATTATCATCCGACCGATGTTGTGCGCTCGACCACCGAGGTCATCCGCCGCTCTGACAAACATCGTTATCTCAACGAAAAGTGCGTCGGCAAGCAGGGCAACCTGATCATGGGCTTCCGCACGGGGACGGTACTTGCCGACGGCGACTACCCGAAGATGGCATTGCTCAATGAGCTGCTCGGCGGCTCGGCAACCTCGATGCTGTTCATGAATGTGCGCGAAAAGCTCAGTCTGTGCTACTATTGTTCGTCCTTTGTCGAGGCGATCAAGGGCGTTCTGTTTGTTCGCGCCGGCATCGACAATTCCAATTATCAGGCGGCACGCGATGAGATCCTCAGACAGATTTCGCTGATCCGTCTCGGCAAGTTCACAACCGAAGAACTGAACGCGGCGAAAATGTCGCTCATCAACGCCTATAAGGAGATCGCAGATCAGCCGCAGGCATTGCAGAACTGGTATACCGGACGTGCGCTCTCCGGCATTGAACAGAGCCCGGCAGAGGCAATTGCTGCCGTGCGCGCGGTCACGCGAGATGAGATCATCGAGACGCTCAAGAAGGTTTCACTGGACACGGTCTACTTTCTTGAAGGCGTGCCGGAAGGAGGGAATCTTTGATGGAGATGCAGGAATATACGAGTGAAAAGCTCCGTGAACACTATTTCGGCTTTACGCACAAAAGCGGTTTGCGCGTGTATGTGTTCCCAAAGAAGATGAGCACATCCTATGCGCTCTTTGCCACTCGTTACGGTTCGCTTGAAAACAGCTTCAAGCTGGCGACGGACGCCGAATTTACCACTGTGCCGGAGGGCATTGCACATTTCCTTGAGCACAAGATGTTTGAAAACGAGGATGGCACCGACACCTTTGAGCGATTCGGCAAGACCGGTGCAAATGCCAATGCGTTTACCTCATTTGACAAAACGGCGTACCTCTTTTCCTCGACGGACAATTTCTATCCGTCGCTTGAGATTCTGCTCGACTTTGTCACGCATCCGTATTTCACGCCCGAGACCGTCCGAAAAGAGCAGGGCATCATCGCACAGGAGATCCGCATGTACGAGGACAACCCGGATACACGTCTGTATTATGAGACACTGCGCGCCATGTATGAGAAGCACGATGTGCGTACCGAGATCGCCGGAACGGTCGAGTCAATTGCCGAGATCACGTCCGACCTGCTTTATAAATGCTACAATACATTCTACAATCTGCGCAACATGGTGCTCTGCGTATGCGGCGAGGTAAAGGCGGATCGCGTCGTGCGCGTTTTGGACAAGGTGCTGACCGAGGCGCCTGCGCAGGAGATCATCCGCCGTTACCGCGAGGAGGGCAAAGCCGCCTATAAGCCGCATACCGAGATGCACATGCAGGTTGCGCGCCCGCAGTTTGCCATCGGGGTTAAGGACAGCGACATTCCGACCAATCCGCTTGATTTTGCCAAAAAGGATTTCGGCATGAAGATCCTGAACGAGATTCTGTTTGGTTCCTCGACTGCATTCTACAATGACATGTACGAGCGCGGCGTCCTCAATTCCAAGTTTGCCTGTGAGTATGACAGCGCAAAGACCTTCGCCTATGACTATATCTCGGGCGAGACCGATGATCCGGAAGTGTTTTTCGAGGCATTCAAACGCTATATTGAGGACTGCAAGCAAAAGCCGCTTGACAATGATGCTTTTGTGCGCGCAAAGCGCTCGGTCTATGCCGATTTTGTCCGCCTGTTTGACAGCACCGAGGACATAGCCAGCGAGTTGATCTTCAATGCGTTGCTCGACATTGATCTTTTTGACAACGTTGATGTGATCGACGGGATCGACAAGACCTATATTGAAAAGCTGCTGCACGACTGCTTCCGCGAAGAATATTACGCGCTCTCGGTCGTCAGCCCGATCCGATAGGAGGAACCGCTGTGTTTGATATGCTCTTAAAATCGTCGACCCTGTCCTTTCCCGGTCTCGGCATTGGCGAATTCACGATCAACAGTGTCGCATTTACCGTATTCGGGCACGAAATCGCCTGGTACGGCGTAATTATCACATTCGGTATCATTCTGTCCGCCATTTACGGGCTTTCCCGCGCCAAACTGGAAGGCATCAGCAGCGACGACATGCTGGATGTGATCCTTGCCGCGGTGATCTTCAGCGTGATTGGCGCGCGCATTTACTATGTGCTGTTTTACGGCAACTACAAAACCTTCTATGATGTAATTGCCATTTGGAACGGCGGGCTTGCCATCTACGGCGCGGTAATCGCCGGTGCGATCACGCTCTGCGTGATGGCGAAAATCAAAAAGAAGAGTCCGCTTGTCCTCTTGGACATCGGCGCGGCTTCCATTCCGCTCGGGCAAGCCATCGGCAGATGGGGCAATTTCATGAATGCCGAGGCGTACGGGTACGAGACGACGCTGCCGTGGCGCATGGGTATTGCCGAAGCAGGCGGCACCATCTATGTGCACCCGACCTTCTTCTATGAATCGCTCTGGAATTTCATCGGCTTTTTCCTCATTTGGTATCTGTACAAAAAGAAGAAATTCAACGGACAGATTTTCCTCACCTATATCGCGTGGTACGGCTTCGGGAGAATGTTTATCGAGGGGCTGCGCACGGACAGCCTTTGGCTGATCCCGGGCGTGATCCGCGTATCGCAGTTACTCGGAGCAGTCTCGTTTGCGATCGCGGCGGCGCCGCTCATCTTCTTCTGCATAAAGTTCAGAAAGAGGACGCCGATTTTAGAGAATCACCCAACGGCTTCCGCAGACGGCGCGGAGAAGGAGTAACCATGGCAATTCGGATAGACGGAAAAGAGACGGCGCAGGCGGTTCGCAGTGAGATCCGCGGCGCGGTTGCCGCATTTACAAAGAAAACCGGCAAGATCCCCGGGCTTGCCGTGGTGATTGTCGGCGACGATCCCGCATCGCAGGTCTATGTGCGCAACAAGCACCGCGCATGCGAGGAGGTCGGCATCCGCTCGGATGTGCACGCGCTCCCCGCCGATACGAGCGAAGCGGAGTTGCTTGCACTGATTGCAAGCCTTAACGCCGACCCGACGGTGAACGGCATTCTCGTGCAGCTGCCGCTGCCGGGACATCTCAATGAAGAAAAGGTTCTTCTCTCCATTGATCCCGCAAAGGATGTGGACGCTTTTCACCCGGTCAATGTCGGCAGGATCATGATCGGCAATTTCACGCTTGCCCCCTGCACGCCTGCGGGCGTTATGGAGCTGCTGCGGCATTATGAGATTCCGGTCGCGGGTAAGCATTGCGTGATTATCGGCAGAAGCAACATCGTCGGCAAGCCGCAGGCGATGCTGATGCTGAAGGAAAACGCCACTGTGACGATCTGCCATTCGCGCACAGTCGGACTTGCCGACATCACGCGCACGGCGGATATTTTGGTTGCCGCAGTCGGACGGCCGGGTTTTGTCACGGCGGATATGGTGCGCGAGGGCGCTGTCGTGATCGACGTCGGCATCAACCGCACGGCGGAGGGCAAACTCTGCGGCGACGTGGATTTTGCCGCCGTCAGCGAAAAGGCAGCTTATATCACCCCTGTCCCCGGCGGTGTCGGACCGATGACCATCACCATGCTGCTGAAGAATACATTGACGGCAGCCGGAGAACAACTGAACAAATAAACATACAAAGAAGCGTTCCGCCTTGGCGGAACGCTTCTTTTATGCAGTTGTTTATTCAGCCTGTTCGACCGGCTCAAATCCTGGCAGCTTTATACGCTGGATCAAACCGATGATCTGTCCGGACAGGACGACGGTCAAGAGGGAATAGCCGATGCGCGACAGCGGAATGTAGCTGAGCGAGAGCAAAAGCACGATCAGATCGGAACCGAGGTAGATCCACTCAATGTTCCATTTGGTGAGTTGTGCGATGCTCATGGCAAGCGCATCGTCGCCGCCTGTCGCACCGCCTGCGCGAACGCAGAGCCCCGCGCCGATGCCGACAAAGAGCGCACCGACAACCGAGGCGAGCAGCGGCAATTCGGCAAGCCCCGGCCACAGCGGACCGAAGAACTCGCAGATCTTGTACGACAGGGAAAAGCCGACGGTTGCAATTGCGGAATAGGCAATAAAGCCCTTGCCGAGCAGTCGCCAGCCGAGTGCATAGCAGATCACATTCAATACTGCGCCGGAAATCGAGGGTGAAATTTTGAACCAGTGCTCGAGCAAAAGGGTCAGACCGAGGACGCCGCCTTCGGTTACGCCGGAAAAGGAATGCACGTGAAAAAGTCCGAAGCCGAGAAACGCGCTGCTCAGCAGCGCCACCAGGCAGTTAAACGGCTTTAGCGCGCGCAGGGTATTGCGAAACAATATAAAACCTCACAATCTGTTATTCAAATTCTATATGACGCATTTCGGATCAAATGTAATCCGAAATGTAGGGGGATTCATGCAGCAGCACATTGTCAAGTTTGGCAACAGCCTCCCCATCGGCAACGATCCTGCCCATGCGATGCAGCTTTGTCGCGGTCTTGTAGCCAAGCAGCAGCGTCGTCAGTGTGGCAATTGAGAGATGCACCGTGTAGTCCGGCTTCTCGTCTGTCACGCGGCATTTACCGTCCTCAAACCGCACGTTGACGGTTTTGTCGTTCCATTCGAGAAAGCCGTCTTCAATGTCAAAAGCAAAGCATACGCTGCTTTCGCTTGAATCGCAGGCATAGGCGGAGAAGAACTGCTCCGCATCCACGATTCTGCCCATGATGTAAGGGCGGATGATCTCGCGGATGTCGCCGTCGTCCATCTCAAAGGCGATCGGCTCATTGAAATAGGAGTTACCGTGCACCTCGTCGATCATGGAGTCGTGCGCGCGGATAAATTCCCACAGTCCGTCATGCGCCTCGTGGTTGAGATAGATCATCTCCTTGATGTGCATGATGTCGTCCTTGATGAGATAGACCATGTAGCCGCTCGGTTCACCCGTCACATTGTAGTAGACGGCGACAACGGTGTCGTCCTCGTCCCAGCGCCAGTATTCCTCCCAGGCAAGCGCATTCCGATAGAGGCAGCCGTGCGTGATCGACGCAAACTTGGCGTGCAGCTCCATAAAGTCGCGGTTCTCCCAGCCGACGCGGCGGACATAACCGGGCGCCTGTGCTTTGGCGGGAATCTGCCTGTCCTTGACGGTGTACGAGATCTTGTTGGAGATGATCTCGTAGCCGAAGCGGCGGTAGAGCGGGATCGAGTAAGGAAACAGCATGGCGAAGGACTGCTTTTTCTCGCGCATGTCCTCGAGGCTGCGGCGCATCAGCCGCTTCATGATGCCGTGCCCCGTGTATTCCGGGTATGTGCAGACGCTGGTAACAAAGCCAATGGAGCGGGTTGTGCCATAGATGTTCATATCCAGCGGATAGACCGCGATCTGCGAGACTAAGTTTTCCCCGTCAAAGCAGCCGAGCACGTCGGCGCGTTCCAGGACGGGGAATTTGGATTGCTTGATCTCGTCATCCCTCCAACCTGTCTCGGTCAGCTCCTGCTCGGTGACCTGAAACGCATAGCGCAGGAGCGCGTTGTACATCTCAAGGTCGTCGGTTGTCAGGTGGCGGATCTCATAATTCGGTTTTTTACTGTTGTCCATGATGTCTTGACCTTCTTATGTGTGTTCGTAATAGTATAGCACAGAAAATGTCGGATGTCAAATCAGCAGAAAAAAGCGCACGGCTGTGCGCTTTTTCTGTGATAGCGTTCGGTTTATCGTTTTTTCAACGGGACGACCTCAACCTTGCGGATCGCGTTGCCGTCCATGCTGTGGATGCGGAAGATCGCCTCGCCGATGGTCAGTTCTTCGCCTTCGGTCACAGGGCGCTCCAGACGCCGCAGCTCACCCTCCGCAACCTCGCCGACGGTCGCGCCGATATCCGGCAGGTCAATGTGCAGCAGATCCTCAATGTCGCAGATGCGCGTGTCGGCAGCAAAGGTGGTGCCGTCCCGCGCCTTTGCGGCATCAAAGTGCAAAAATTTGCGCACGGCAAAGATTGCAGCAATCGCCAGCACGCAGAGCAGCAGATCAAGACTGCCGAACGAAGTGTCCGCGACGATGCGCTTTGCAACAACGAACAGAACGACTTCCAGCACACTGTCAGGCGTGTGCTTGACGATCATCTTGATCATCTCGATTCCGATGACGATGTAGATAGCGGTGGAAAAAATGTCGTTGTACGAGATGGCAGCCTCTTTGCCGAAGAGCCCGACGCCAAATCCGACAAGGTCAAAAATAAGCAGCACGGCGGAGATCAGCACGGCAAGCAGAATGATGCCTGCGACCAGAATCTCCATGAAACCTGCAAGTGTGGAGATGGCTTTGCGCAATTTGTGTCTGTACAAGGTGTCATCCTCCGATAGTTTGATACATCCAGTATAACAGATTCGGGATGATTTGACAATATCTATTTTTCTGTGGAATTTCTCCGAAAGATGTAGTATAATAGGGATATATTATAAGAAGTAATCATTCCGGCTTCAATTTGTATGAGGAAAATTGCAAATTCCTGCGACTAAGTGAATGAAAGCCGGGATACGGAGGCTTAAATGGAGAATGGTGCGTGCCTGTACCGCCGCTATATTGCGGGGGATGACGGCGCATTTGACAGCCTGATGGATCTGTATCACGATGGATTGATTCTGTTCATCAACAAGCTCGTCGGCAACTATGCGGTTGCGGAGGAGCTTGCCGCCGATACGTTTGTCGAGCTGCTCATACATAAAAAGCGGTTTCTCGGAAACAGCGATTTCAAAACCTATCTGTATTCGATCGGGCGACATAAGGCGATCGACTATATCCGCCGCGACGCGAAAAAGAAGACCGTGCCGACCGACGAAATATTAGAGCTTTCGGACGAGGCGCAGCGCATCGAGGAGGACTATATTGCCGATGAGAGCCGCCGTGCGCTGCACAGCGCGATTGGAAAGCTGAGCGAGGACGCCCGTGCTGCGGTCTATCTTGTGTTTTTCGAGGAGCTTTCCTATGAAGACGCGGCACGCGTCCTCGGCAAAAACAAAAAACAGATTGACAATCTGGTGTATCGTGCAAAAGCGACACTGAAAAAAATTCTGACGGAGGAGGGAATCAGCCATGCGCAGTAGAGAACAGTTCAAAGCCTATGTCTACGCTAAAGCGGAGGCAGAGCAGGCGCAGGGCAGAAAGCGCCGCCGCCTGATGTTCAGCGGCATCGCCGCCTGTTCGGTCTGCATCTGTGTGATCAGCGCTGCATTCCTGATGCCGCACGGTTTTAATAACAAAAATGAGACGATGGCAGATGGCGCGCCGTCCCTTGATGCTTTTGCAACGGATGCGACTTATGCGCTAAAGCAGGAATGCGCAGCCGAGACCGGCGCCGCAAACGATGTTTATGAGAATTTCGACTATGCCGCTGCCGGCAGTGCGGACAGCCTTACGGAAGAAAGCGCACCTGCGCTGAAAAGCTGTCTGTTCTCGGTCAACACAAGCACAAACAATGCAATGTTGAGCAATTCGCTGGTCCGCACCGCCTATTGCGAGATCCTCGACAGCAAGACCGAGGACACGGAAAAAGAAGAGGCAAATGACGGCGGCAGATCGGATGTGCGCGTTGCCATCACGGCATACTACTTGAAGAAGCCGGATGTGTCAAACATCACGATCAGTTACGCAGGCGATGCGGTAACGATCACGGTCTTTGCTGATACCGAGCCGATCCCATTCGGTTCTTATGTCTACTATTTCACAGAGACGTTGGACGGCAAAAAGTATTTCGGACAGCCGATCCAGCTTGACTTCAAGCTAACGTCCGAAAAAGATGTCCTGAAGAATACGCAGTGATCTGCGGTTCCGTTCGATCCTCCTGAAAAAAGCAGGCGGTTCAGCCCTATGCTGAACCGCCTGCTTTTTCTGTCAAAAACACGGCGCAATCCGTGCGGATTGCGCCGTGTAAGTCTTATCAAATCAGCCGAGTCTCTTTTCGAGAGCATCCAGCTCTTCGTACAGCTCCTTCGGCATATGATCGCCGATCACGCCATAGAACTCGCGGATGTTCTTGCAGTCTTCCTTCCAGGAAGCAACATCGACAGAGAGCAGATTTTTGATGGTGTCGATCGTGACGCCGTCAAGACCTTCAATGTTGATGTCCTCAGCCTTCGGAACATAGCCGATCGCCGTCTCAACAGCGCCGACCTTGTCTTCGCAGCGAGCGAGGATCCAAAGCAGGACGCGCATGTTGTCGCCGAAGCCGGGCCAGATGAAGTTGCCTTCATCGTCGGTGCGGAACCAGTTGACGTTGAAGATTTTAGGTGCGTGCGGAATCTTCTTGCCCATCTCCAGCCAGTGTGCGAAATAGTCGCCCATGTTGTAGCCGACGAACGGACGCATTGCCATCGGGTCGCGGCGGACTACGCCGACTGCACCTGCAGCGGCTGCGGTCGTCTCGGAAGCCATGATCGAGCCGACGAAAGTACCGTGCTGCCAGTTGAAGGACTGGTATACCAGCGGAGCGGTCTTTGCGCGGCGGCCGCCGAACACGATTGCGCTGATCGGCACGCCTGCGGGATTGTTGAACTCAGCGGAGAGGCAAGGGCAGTTCTTTGCGCTTGCGGTGAAGCGGGAGTTGGGATGTGCACCGCAGGTGCTCTTGTCCTTCTTATCGTACTTGGTGTAGTCCCACTTGTTGCCCTTCCAGTCGATCGCGTTCTTCGGCGGGTTGTTGTTGAGGCCTTCCCACCAAACGGTGTTGTTGTCGAGGTCATGCACAACGTTCGTGAAGATGGTGTCGCGCATCGTGGTGTGCAGCGCATTGGGGTTGGAGTGCTCGTTGGTGCCGGGAGCAACGCCGAAGAAGCCGTTCTCGGGGTTGACTGCCCACAGTCTGCCATCCTTGCCGATACGCAGCCATGCGATATCATCGCCGACACACCAGGTCTTGTAGCCGAGGTTCTTGTAGATCGCCGGCGGAATCAGCATGGCAAGGTTGGTCTTGCCGCATGCAGACGGGAATGCCGCGGTGATATACTTGATCTCGCCGTTCGGGAATTCGATGCCGAGGATGAGCATGTGCTCAGCCATCCAGCCTTCCTTTCTGCCGAGGTAAGAAGCGATGCGGAGTGCAAAGCACTTCTTGCCGAGCAGAACGTTTCCGCCGTAGCCCGAGTTGACAGACCAAATGGTGTTGTCCTCCGGGAAGTGGCAGATATAGCGGTTCTCTTCATCGAGGTCAGCCTTTGCGTGCAGACCCTTGATGAAGTCGGGGCTGTCGCCGAGCGCTTCGAGAACGTTGTTGCCGACTCTCGTCATGATCAGCATGTTGAGAACGACGTAGATCGAGTCGGTCAGCTCAATGCCGTACTTTGCAAAGTCGGAGCCGACGATGCCCATGGAGTAGGGAATGACATACATCGTCTTGCCCTTCATCGAGCCGGTGAACAGCTTGGTCAGCTTTGCATAGCATTCAGCGGGTGCCATCCAGTTGTTGATGTTGCCTGCATCCTCCTGCTTGGTGGTGCAGATAAAGGTGCGGTTCTCAACGCGTGCAACGTCGTTGAGTGCGGTTCTGTGCAGGTAGCAGTTGGGGAGCAGCTCCTCATTGAGCTTGATGAGCTCACCGGTGGAGCAAGCCTCTTTGCGAAGCTTTTCCGCCTGCGCTTCGGAACCGTCGATCCAGACGATCTTATCCGGCTGCGTCATGGCAGCCATTTCGTCGATCCACTTTGTGACATGAATGTTTTTGGTCATAACATTTTATCTCCTTTATATAATTATTTTTTTATCATACTTCTTGAACAACAATCTTTCCTAAATATGAATATAGCACAGCTTTGTCAAATTTGCAAGAGAAATTTGCAAGAGAAAGGCGAAAAAGAAAGAAAAATATGCGGCAGGTTCTGCATCAATATAATTATAACATGAAAAAACAATTTTACTATAAAGAATTATTATATCTTCGGTGCGTATTTCAATACTTGGCGACCTTATAGGTCTGATTCAGCAGCTGCCAGAACACAGGGATATCATAGGCAAGCGAACATACACTAATGCCGCAAAACCCGTATTTTTCAACCACCGCGAGCTTTGCGGCAAGAGAATGTGCGTCTTCATAGCAGAGTGTGTGCCCGGCCGGGCAGTGATACGCATCTTCCGTGTACACGGCAAACGGCGTTTGCGCCGTCTCATCAAAGTGCACGTCCGGCGGCGTCGTCAGCGTCCGGCAGATGTGCTCCGCAGAAACGGCGCGCTTGCGATAACCGACTGCCGCCTGCGTGTAGTCAATACCGAAGGTCGGAATGCCGACGAGCAGCTTCTTTGCGAATTTCGGCACAAATTCAGCTGTAAGCGCCGCCTCAATCCGATCAAGCGGCGCGGCAGGTGACGCGTTTTTGCTGTCATCAAAGAGATAATTCCGGATCGGCACAAAATCCGCAATATCCATCATATTCTCGACCACGCTGTCCGCCTGCGGCAGATTCGGCAGCCATGGCGCAAGCAAATACAGTCCGCATTCTTCAAAGCGACCGGAAAGTGCGAGCAGCAACTCCGTCAGCCGCCCCTCGTCGCACGCAGGCACCGGCATGAAAAGGAACTCCGCCCCGGCAAACCCGCCCGCTTTAACCGCCTCCAGCGTGCTGCGGATAAAGCGCTCCGTCAGATTCGGCGAAGACAGAATCTGCACAACGGCGCCTGTGTCGTACCTTCCGTAAGCATCAACGGCTTCAATGCAAAGGATGGGCAAAGTGCGATATTCACGGGCAAGCGCGGCAAGTCGCTGCGCGCTTTCAAGCAGTTGGACACGCCCGCTTTGCAGCAGTGCGGCGTTCTGCACGGACAAAACGGAGACGAGCGGCAGCCGCCTGCGCAAGGTTGATTCCTCTGCGGTGTCGGAATAGGCGTGTACCGGGATGCACCTGCTGTTCTTTCGGTCGTATGCAATATTGAGCGGCTGCGACGGGACGAGTCCCGCAGCCGCAAGGTGCGGATTGTTTTGCAGAAGCGTGAGCACGTCCGTATCATTCCGCTTCGCGATCCGCTCGGGCGTATCGCCGCCGCGCACGCTGTCTGTACGGGTCGGTTCGCCGATGATCAGCGTTTGACCGGGGTAGAGCCTGTGATGCGGATCAAGCTCGTTGTCGAAAAGGATGCGGCTCTCGGGAACACCGTAAAGCTCGGCGACAGAGCGGATGCTCTCGCCGCGTTCAACCGTGTGGATTTTCATAAGAATTGTACCTCGTATGTAAGTTCTATCATTCAGTATATGCAGCCCGACAAAATAATTTCAGACTGCATTTTTTGTGTCGGAACGTTCCATAATAGGAGGGAAGTCTTCGGATTTTCTTATTTCGGTTCGGAGGGATGAATATGGCAAAGGTTTGTATATCCAAAATCTGCGGCAGAGAGGTACTGGATTCGCGCGGGAATCCGACGGTTGAAGCATCGGTCATGTTGAGCGACGGCACGGTCGGCATGGCAAGTGTGCCGTCCGGCGCGTCGACGGGCATTTTCGAGGCGCATGAGCTGCGCGATAAATCAAGCGCGCGCTACGGCGGACGTGGCGTGCTGGAAGCTGTCTATAATATCGGCAAGAGGATCTGTCCTGCGCTTGTCGGCGTGTCTGTATATGAGCAGAGCGAAATTGACACGATCATGTGCGAGGTGGATGGCACGGAAAACAAGTCCAAACTCGGCGCAAACGCGATCCTTGCCGTTTCCATGGCATGTGCGCGCGCAGGCGCAAATTCTTATCACATGCCGCTGTTCAAATACATCGGCGGTGTTTCGGCGCGGAATCTGCCGATTCCGATGATGAACATTCTGAACGGAGGCGCTCACGCCTCCAACAATGTGGACATTCAGGAGTTTATGATCGCGCCGGTCGGGGCGCACAGCTTCGGGGACGCGCTGCGCATCGGCGCCGAGATCTATCACACGCTCGGCAAGCTGCTGAAATCGCGCGGGCTGAGCACGGCAGTCGGTGACGAGGGCGGATATGCGCCGAGCCTTGACGGCGACGAGGATGCGATCCGGCTGATCTGCGAGGCAATCGACGCCGCCGGTTACGACACCGAGACGGTCAAAATTGCGCTGGACGCCGCCAGCAGCGAATGGTATCGGGATGGCTCATACGTTTTACCGAAGCGCGGCGCACGTTTCGACGCGGATGCCCTGATCGGCTATTGGTCCGAGCTTGTCGGCAAATACCCGATCTTTTCAATCGAGGACGGACTCGATCAGACCGACTTCGGCGGCTGGGCACGCCTCACGCAAAGCATCGGCGACCGTGTGATGCTGGTCGGCGACGACCTGTTTGTGACCAACGTCAAGCGGCTTGCGACCGGTATTGAAATGGGAGCGGCAAACTCTGTGCTGATCAAACCGAATCAGATCGGCACAGTCAGCGAGACGATTGATGTGATCGTCAAGGCGAAGGCAAACGGCTACCGGTATATCCTGTCCCACCGTTCCGGTGAAACCGAGGATACGACGATTGCCGATCTTGCCGTCGGTACAAACGCGCCGTATATCAAGACCGGCGCCCCCTGCCGCAGCGAACGTGTCGCCAAGTACAACCGGCTCCTGCGCATTGAAAACGCGCTCGGCGTCGGTGCAAAATACGGGATCTGACCTTGTACCCGCACGGTTCGTGCACAGGCGGTCAAAAGACCGTCTGTGCACATTCCCGCGCGAAACCTTGAAAAAGGGGTTGACAAACTTCGCCTGATATGCTAATATATTGTGGTGCAAACAAATGCCCCTGTAGCTCAGCTGGTAGAGCACATGACTTTTAATCATGGTGTCCGGAGTTCGATTCTCCGCAGGAGCACCAAGAACCAAGCGACCTGCCCGCGGCAGGTCGCTTTTTACTTGCAAAATCTGCTCTTTTTGAATACACTGTCAGCAGAACAACGGTCCGGAGGAAAAACATGATCTGCAAAAATGTTCTGGAAGCAATCGGCGGTACACCGCTTGTGCGGTTGAACCGCATGACAGACGGCGATGCTGCGGAGATTCTGGTCAAATTTGAAGCCGTGAACATCGGCGGCTCTGTCAAGACGCGGACGGCGTACAACATGATCCTCGCTGCTGAGCGGGCAGGACTGCTGAACAAGGACAGCATCATTGTGGAACCGACCAGCGGTAATCAGGGTATCGGGCTTGCGCTGGTTTGTGCCGTGCGCGGCTACCGCGCGGTGATCATCATGCCGGACTCGGTCAGTGAGGAACGCCGCAAGATCGTGCGGCATTACGGTGCCGAGGCCATTCTGATCCACGATACCGGAGACATCGGGAAGTGCATCCGCGCATGCGCCGCGCGCGCGGCGCAGATGGCAGCGGAAAATCCCCGCGTCTTTGTGCCCGGACAGTTTGAGAACCCGGCAAATCCTGAAGCCCATCTGATGCATACCGCGGTCGAAATTCTCGAACAGGCGGGCAAACCGATCCATGGTTTCTGCTGCGGGATCGGCACAGGCGGTACGATCTCGGGCATCGGAAAAATGCTGAAAAGCGAGAATCCGACAACCGAGATCTGGGCGGTTGAACCGGAAAATGCGGCGATTCTGTCCGGCGGCGCGATCGGCACGCACTTGCAGATGGGCATCGGTGACGGACTCATTCCGCCCGTACTCAATCAAGACATCTACGATGAAGTCTGCGTGATCACAGATAAAGAAGCATTGGAAACGGCGCGGGAACTTGCCAGACGGGAAGGGCTGCTCGTCGGCATTTCAAGCGGCTCCAATGTTGCTGCCGCCATTCGCCTCGCACGCAAGCTCGGGCGCGGCAAAACGGTGGTCACAATTCTGCCGGATACCGCGGAACGTTATTTTTCAACACCTCTTTTTGAAAACGAATAAAGAAAACCGTCTGCATATCGGTGCAGACGGTTATTTCTTATATGTCTTGCCGACGCAGATACTTTCCGGTGCGGCACTGTATGCTGCACAGTCCGGTGCGGCGGATGCCGAGCAGTTCATCCATCTCCGCGGCAGCGCTTTCGTATGTTCCTTTGGTATGATGCACAAGAATGTAGTCGACCGAGCGGATCTGCCCATGGGCTGCCCGGCAGAAGCTGCGCACCGGCGCAGCGAGTGCAAATACCCAGATCGGTGCGCAGATGGTCACATGTTCATATGCCGAAAGATCCGCATGGATCGATTCAATAGGCATATCCCAGCGGTGCACTCCATATCTGCCGCACCACCAAAAACCGAGTGTACCGGAAGTCCGCTCTGTCGAACGGATTTCATACAGCATGGCGCCTGTACGGTTCGCCGCGGTGTAAGCCTGCTTTTTCACATATCCCATACGCGAAAAATAAACAACCAGCCGCCGCGGGTTTGTCCCAACCTGCGGATAATCGGCGGGGGCGACCCGGAATGCCTCCTGCCGTGCAAACACGACGGCAGCCCAGCCGGTTGCCGCCTGACAGAAGCCGAACACAAAGTAGACGGTCGACATAAAGTTCGGCGGAAACATGTAAAACTGGATGCAGATCCACAGCATCAGCGTAATGCCGAATACGCCGCCGAGATAATCCCCGGCTCTTCTGTGCATCAGGAGCAGTACCGCCGCCGTCAGATTGGAAATGCCGTTGACGATCAGCAGCGCGAAGCCCGAAAATACGAAGTTCTGAAACAGGACATCCGCAAACGGGAGCACCTGAAAATAGGGCAGCATTGCGTCCATACCAAGCGCTTTACCGCTCGGATCGACCAGCATGCCGACAGCGCCAGCGACGGCGCCGAGCCCGATGAACAGCGTCCAGAAGAGCAGTGCGCGATGTGCTGCGCGGTATCTCGATCTTTCAGTCATGGCAGTGCCTCTCGCATAGTTTCAAAACACACGATGCATATCATGCGCTACGCATTATTTTACGCTTTGCGCCCATCCTTGTCAACCGGTTCCGCAATCTTTCTGCTTTTTCTTGCATGGCGGCATGAAGTATGGTATAATCAGGTATATCTTTGCTTGCTGTAAGGAAACTGTCATGAAGTATTTGCGCGTTTTGCTGATTGCCGTGTTTTTTGCCATGCTTTCGACGGCTGCGCACGCGGCGGATGAACAATATATTGTGTATCTGCGCACGGATGATTCCGCGCTGCTTGCAGCCAAGGATGGCATGCCTGCTTTTTCCGTTGTGGATGCAGACACGCTTGCCCGGCTCCAAAGTGAGGATGCCGTCCTGTGGTATGAAGAGGATGTTGAGATCCGTCTCACTGCCGCCGGCTACAGCGACCCGTATTACATTAAAAAATGGGATCTCACCATGATCGACGCGCAGAGTGCGTGGAACATGGGCTATATGGGCGAGGGCATCACGATCGGCGTCATTGACTCCGGTGTGCAGCCGGACCACCCCGACCTTGCGGAGAATCTGCTGCCGACCGTCTGCTATCTGGAAGGTGTGGATGCTTCAACAGATACGATCGGGCACGGCACCTTTGTCACCGGGATGATCGCCGCCGGCATCAACGGCGTCGGCACCATCGGCGCAGCGCCCAAGGCGAAGATCCAGCCGCTTAAGTGTTTTGATGCCAGCGTCCCGAAAACGACGATCAGCATGATGGTGCGTTCTGTATACGACGCGGTTGACCTTTACGGCTGCCGGATCCTGAACATGAGCTGCGGCGCTACGGAAAATTCGCTGACATTGAAAAAGGCGATCGAATATGCAATTGCCAGGGGGTGTATTGTCGTCGCCGCGGTCGGCAATGACGGCAACGATGTGCCGAACTATCCGGCGGCATATTCGGGCGTGATCGGCGTCGGCTCGGTCGGTCAGACCAAAGCAGTCTCGTCAACGTCACAGAAGAATGCAAGTGTCAAGCTGGTTGCCCCGGGTGAACGGGTCTTCAGCACCTTTTCGGGCAGCCGATACGGCACATGGTCCGGCACTTCTTTCGCCGCGCCTTTGGTATCCGCTGCAGCTGCGCTGTTGCTCAATGCAGATCCCACGCTGACACCGACAGAAATGACCGATCTGCTGACCCGTTCTGCCGTCCGGCTCGGCACCGATGCCTACAGTACAAGCTACGGCTACGGGCTTTTGGACATCGGTCGTGCGCTGCGATCGCTTGCCGGTGTCCCGGGGGATATGGACCGAGACGGTGATCTCACCATGCGGGATGTATTGCTGCTCCTGCGAGCCGTTCTGGATGCGGATCATACGGTCGATCCGGTAATTGCCGACTTTGACGGCAACGGCAGTGTCGCACTTGCCGATGTTTTGCTGTTGCTCCGCAACATTACAGCTTAATTGGGCTTGAAATTTGCAAAAAAACGTACTATAATAAGTAAGACTGAATTCTGAAGGGACTTTGAAACATGAAACTTGGTATCGTCGGCTTGCCGAATGTCGGCAAAAGCACGCTTTTCAATGCACTGACCAATGCAGGCGCACAGTCTGCAAACTACCCGTTCTGCACGATCGACCCGAATGTGGGCATCGTCACCGTGCCGGATAAGCGCCTGGATGTTCTCGCAGAGATGTATCACCCTGAGAAATATACGCCTGCCGTGATCGAATTCGTCGATATTGCGGGTCTTGTGCGCGGTGCCTCCAAAGGCGAGGGACTCGGCAACAAGTTCCTGTCGCATATTCGCGAGACCGATGCAATCATCCATGTCGTCCGCTGCTTTGAGGATGACAATATCATTCATGTGGACGGCAATATTGACCCGCTCCGCGATGTGGAAACCATCAATCTAGAATTGATCTTCTCTGACCTTGAACTGATCGACCGCCGCATCGACCGCACCAAAAAAGCGATGAAGGGCGACAAGTCCCTTGCCGCCGAAGTAGACCTGTTGGAACGGCTGAAAGCAACGCTCGAGGCAGGAAAATGTGCCCGCACCTTCGAGATGACCGAGGATGAGCGTGCGCTGCTTTCGGACACGCCGCTGCTCACGATGAAACCGGTTATCTACGTTGCAAACATCGCGGAAAATGACATCGGCACGGACCTTACGCACAACCCGCGCTATATGAAGCTCAAAGAGTTCGCCGACAGCGAGCACGCCGGCATCATCGCAGTCTGCGCCGAGATCGAGGCGGAGATCGCAGAGCTGAGCGGCGATGAAAAGAAAGCCTTCCTTGCCGACCTCGGCATTGAAGAAAGCGGTCTTGACCGCCTGATCGCCGAAAGCTATAAGCTGCTCGGGCTGATCAGCTATCTGACCGCCGGTCCGAAGGAAGTCCGCGCATGGACGATCACAAAGGGCACAAAGGCACCGCAGGCTGCCGGTAAGATCCACAGCGACTTTGAGCGCGGCTTCATCCGCGCCGAGATCATCGCCTTTGATGATCTGGTCAAGGAGGGAAGCATGGCTGCCGCAAAGGAAAAGGGACTCGTCCGCAGCGAAGGCAAGGACTATGTCATTGCAGACGGCGACATTGTTCTGTTCCGCTTCAACGTATAACACAAATAAAAAAACTTCCGCAGCACTGCAAAGCGCTGCGGAAGTTTTTTATTTTTTCGCTACGGGAAGCGCGGCGCGGACAAGCAGTCCGCCGCCGCTTGCGCGCATGGCGCGAATCGTGCCGCCGTGCGCCGTGATAATGCTCTTGCAGATGGCAAGACCGAGTCCGGAGACCTTTCTGCCGCGATCCGACGTGTACAGCGGCTCAAAAATCTGCTGCAGCAGCTCCGGTGCAACGCCAACGCCGTTGTCCGAGAAGTCAAACACAACCTGCCTGTCCTCCGTATGGCAATCCAATCGCAAAACGAGGTCTTTTCTGCCGCCGTGCCGGATGCTGTTGCCGATCAGGTTGCCGAAGTAGCGGCGCATATGCGCCATGTTGCATAGAATCTGCGCATCGGGGCAGCTGCATAAAATCTGCAATGCAACATGTGCATCCGCAAGCTCGGCTTCGTATTCCGTCCGGATCGCCTCGCAAAGCGCTCCCGCCGACATCAGCTCAAGCGGCGCGCCGCCGCGCAGACCCACTGCGAGGTAGTCGTCAAACTCGTCTACAATCGACTTCAGGCTGATTGCCTTATCATGGATGCTGTTCAGATACTGCTGCTGTTTTTCCGGTGAAAGCTCGGCTGTCAAAAGCCGCTCGGAGTAACCGAGCACCGAGGTCAGCGGTGTCTTGATGTCATGCGAAATGGAAGCAATCATACGCCGCTCGGTCTTTTCCTTGGCGTCAAGGACACCGGTCAGCTCCGCAAAGGTGTTTTGCAGCCGCCCGATCTCGTCCTTGCGTTCGCTCCGCGCTGGCAGTGTTCCGCTTTCGTAATACTTTCGCATGGTCTCGCGCAGCTGCGAAACGGGAACGATCATCACAAAGTAGATCAGCAAAACCGCAAACAGAGACATCACGCCGACATATACCGTGAGGGCAATGCGGATACGCCCGTTGATCACGCCCGTGAGTGCGTCGCGCGACCATGCGGCGCTCTGCACCTCCACATGCAGCACCCGTCCGTCCGAAAGCTTGATCGTATTCTCGGCACAGACCGTGGAATACACGCTGTCCGGCATATTGCGGCGGCTGTCAAAGAGCAGCATGCCGTCTGCATCGTGTATGGTGCAGAGCAGCTGCCGTGCCGAAAGAAAATCTGCGAGCGCCGTCGTTTCGCCGTCACTGCCGATTAAGAAGGAGCAGACCTCATCCGCAAGGCGGCTCGTCTCGTCGATCGCCTGATCATATTGATTGGAAACAAAGCTCCGCAAATAACGCAGGAACAAGAAGCTTGTGAGCAACAGGCACACGATGATAAACACGGCGGTGATAAACAGCATTTTTCGCGAAAGTCTCGCTTTCAGCCACAAAACGCCTGGAAAGTGAAACTTCTTTTTTTCTGTTTCGGATTCCATCATGCATCCCCCGCCTGTTTTCCTTCATTCAAGCCGCTGCGCGTCACAAACTGATAGCCGGAACCCCAGACCGTTTTGATATACGCCCAGTCGGGGTCGATCTTGCTGCGTAGGTTCTTGATATTGATTGCCACCGTGCCGATGTCGCCGAACTCGGTCTTCCAGACATCGCGGAAAATCTTCTCACGTGAGAGCGTCTGCCCGGCGTTGCGCATCAGATAGTCGAGCAGTTCAAATTCGCGCGTGGAGAGATCGACCGGTACGCCGCCGCGTGTTACGGTCAGCTGCCGCCTGTCCAGCGTGATCTCGCCGATTCGCAGGACATCGCCGCCCGTCGTATTTTCACCGAGCCGCGCCTGTCGGCGCAGGTGCGCTTTGATGCGCGCTACCAGCTCATCAATGGCAAACGGCTTTGTGATATAGTCGTCCGCACCGAGCCCCAGCCCTTCTATAATATCATGCGCGCTGTCCTTTGCGCTGAGGAACAGGATCGGGCAGCTTACCTTGTCGCGAATGGCTGCACAGACTTCAAGTCCGCTGATGCCTTTCATCATAATATCCAGGATGATCAGCGAGAACGTCTCTTCCCCGACAGCGTGCAGCGCCTCCTCACCGGAAGCCACCGTGCGCACCTGCATCCCCGCGTCGGTCAGTACATCGGAGATCAGCATCAGAATCGACGGGTCATCATCCGCAATCAAAATCCGGTCCTCCATGATCGTCACCTCTTTATCATGATTATTATCATTTTACATTTCTACATTATAACAGAAAAATCTCGCGCCGTCCATAAAAAATTATTAAGTCAGCGCCCTGCATTTGACAAATATTAAGAATTATGAGAAACCCTTCCGTGCCGTTGACTTTTCCGTGCGGCGGTCATAAAATGTCGATGTCGGAAAAATGAATCATTTCGTGAGGTGATAGTTGTGCTGAAAAAAATTGCACATTGGCTGACCGATAAGCCGGTGATTATTCTGATCGTCGCGCTGATTGCACTTGTGTTCAGCTTCATCGGCGCGGCGGCAACGCGTATCAATTACGACATTCTGACCTATCTGCCGCCGGACTTCGATTCCTCGAAAGGGGAAAAACTGTTGGAAGAGCCCTTCCACAGTGCGGCGACGACCATGCTGATCGTCGAGGACATGCCGCCCGAATACACCAATTCGCTGTGTCGGCAGATCCAAGACGTTCCGGGCGTGAGCAGCGCGCTCTGGATCTCCTCGCTCACAGGCGTGCAGATCCCGAAGGACTTCCTGCCCGAAGAGATCCGTGACACGTTCTTCGCTGGCAACTCGACCATGATGATCATTCAATATGACATGCCGGGGTCCTCTACAGAGACGATGAACGCGATCCGCGACATCCGAAAGATCTGCAACGAAAAGTGCTTTCTCGCAGGGTTCTCGGTCGTCATCAAGGACACGAAGGATCTTGTAGACAGCGAGCTGCCGTTTTATGTGCTGCTGGCGGTCGTCCTGTCGCTGATCGTCATGTGCGCGACGATGGAATCCTGGCTGCTGCCGTTTGCCGTGCTTGGCAGTATCGGCTTTGCCATCATGTTCAACTTCGGCACAAATATCTTCCTCGGTGAGATTTCCTACATAACCAAGGCGATCGCCGCCGTATTGCAGCTCGGTGTGACGACTGACTACTCGATCTTCATCTACCATCGTTATCGCGAGGAATGTGAGCGAACCGACAACCACAAAGACGCCATGGCGGAAGCCATCGTCAGTTCTTTCACAGCACTGTTCAGCAGCTCGCTGACCACGGTTGCCGGCTTCCTTGCACTCTGCTTCATGCAGCTGCTGCTCGGCCGTGACATCGGCATTGTCATGTCAAAAGGCGTTGTGCTCGGCATCGCCACGGTGCTGATGGTTCTGCCCGCGATTATCCTTGTCCTCGACAAGCCGATTGAGAAATACAAACACAAGGCGCTGAACATCCGCTTTAACCGTCTGAACCGTTTTATCATCAAGCACAATAAGGCGTTTGTCATCCTGTTCATTTTGCTGTTTATCCCCGCGCTGTACGCGCAGAACCACGCAGAGGTGTACTATAAGCTCGATGAGGCGCTCCCGCAGGATATGCCGTCCATCGTTGCAACAAACAAGTTGAAGGACGACTACAACATGGCATCCTCGCATTTTGTGGTCATGCGCGACGACCTTGCGCACTACGAAATGCTGGAACTGATCGACAAGCTGGAGGCAGTCGACGGCGTTGAAAGCGTCATCGCCTACGACAAGTTTGCCAGCAACGCGATCCCGGAATTCTTCATTCCGGATGAATTGCTTGACATCTGCAAACGGGACGGTATGCAGATCATGATGATCAATTCCGGTTACCCGTCGGCATCCGATGCGGTCGGCACGCAGATCGAAGCGCTGAATGCGATTCTGAAATCCTATGACCCGAACGCTTATATGACCGGCGAGGCAGTTCTTACCAAGGATCTGATCGACACGGCAAGTGTAGACTTTGAGGTCACAAATTACCTTTCGATCATCGCGATCCTTGTGATCGTGTGCATCGCATTCAAGTCGCTGTCCGTGCCGGTTCTGCTGGTTGCGGCGATCGAGCTTGCCATCTGCATCAACCAGGGCATTCCGTATTTTGAGGGCGTTGCCATTCCGTTCATCAACTCGACGGTCATCGGCTGCGTGCAGCTCGGCGCCACGGTGGACTATGCCATTCTGATGACCACCCGCTTCCGCGATGAACTACAGAGCGGAAAGACCGCAAAGGAAGCCGCAATGGCAGCGGCAGACGCATCGGACGCTTCGATCATTTCCAGTGCGCTTGTCCTATTCTGTGCCACACTCGGCGTCGGTCTCGTCTCCAAAATTGAGATCATCAGCGGCATCTGCATGATGCTGGCGCGCGGCTCGCTGATCTCCGCCTGCATCATTCTGTTCCTGCTGCCCGCGATTCTCACCGCCTTTGAGCCGCTCATCTCCAAGACGACACTGCACTGGAGAAAGCCCAAGATCAAAAAGCCCCGTGCCTACACCGCTTCGGCGCATTGAATAAAGGAGAGTTTCGATATGAAAAATACAAATTTTCTCCGTCGTATGACGGCTGTACTGCTCGCCGTGCTGCTTGCCGCCGGTTCGCTTGTCGCATCGGTCGGCGCCGCCGAGCCGATCGCGCCTTATTGCGATGAAACCTATTATGCCACGCTGGACTATTACGGCGGACTTGTAGAGAGCAACGTTGTCAAAAGCTATCAGACGCATGGCAATCCAAAGATCACGGACTACGGCGTCTATGATACAGTCACCAATCTGAACGACAGCCGCACGGCAACCGTCTCCGACGACAAGATCGAGTTTGACCTGACCGGCGACGTTCCGGAACACTTCTATTTTGAAGGCAAGACAGAGAGGCCCTATACCGACTTCCCGTGGACGCTTTCGTTGTCCTACAAGATGAACGGCGTGCCCATGGCGGCGGAGGAGCTGGCAGGGAAGAGCGGCGTTGCGGAAATCACGCTCGACGCTGTCCCGAATTCCGCCGCATCCGAATACAACCGCAACAACCTTGTGCTGATCGCATCCTCTGTCTTCAACGGCGACGATATTCTTTCGCTGGAAGCCCCGGGCGCGCAGGTTCAGCTGATCGGCAATCTGCGCTGTGTGCTGTACGCGGTCCTGCCCGGCGAGGAGCAGCACTTCACCATGCGCGTCGGCAGTGAGGATTTCAGCTACAGCGGCATGATCTTCCTCGCCGTTCCCGCAACGCTTGCACAGCTCGATCAGGTTGCCGATCTGAAAGAGGCAAAGGACAAGGCGGAGGACGCATACGACGCCATCAGTGACAGCCTGGATGTGATTCTGGACACGCTGGAGAGTATGAGCAGCAGCATGAACGAAACCGCTGCCGGGCTCGACCGCCTGGACAATGCAAGAGAAACCGTCTCTGCGGGCAAGAATCAGGTCTATGCCGATCTCGATGCCGCGCTGGATGCAGCCGGACCGCTGGTCGATTCCATGAAGCCGATGAGCGCGCATCTGGAAACGCTCTCGCATGCGTTGGATGATCTGGACGCGCTCTATGACGATACGAATGCAAATCTGCAACAGCTGCGTCCCGAGCTTGAAACCGCCCGCACCTCCATCAAAGAGCTGCGTTCGCTTGCCGACGAGATCCGCGAGATTGAGAAGGCGCTGGACGGTAAGAGCGCAGATGCAGTTGAATTTACAGATGAACTCCTCGTCAATCTTGCAGAAGTACAGGAAATTCTTCCGAAGTTAAGCGCCAATCTGCATGCCCTGCACAGAACGCTGGAATCCATGCGCGGACTCTCCAAGCTCGACGAGATCACGGTGGACGGAAAGACGCCGGACGAGATCCGCGAACTGGCGGCTGCCGCAACCGCCGCACACAATCAGTATCTCGGATACCTTGCCGCAAACGGAATCCCCGAATCGGCACTTTCATTTGAGCAGTTCCTGATCGCGGCAGGGAAGACGCCCGAGCAGGCAAAGCAGATCAATGATCTGTACGAGATGGCGCAAGACCCATCATTTGACGAGCAGCTTGACCAGGCGGATTCGGTCAACAAGATCATTGCCTCTGTCAACGGAAAAATTACCGAGATCAGTACCGCTATTGCGGCACTCAGCAAGCCAAGTGCCAAATTGATCTTCAACCTGGAAGAGATGCTAAAGCTGCTTGACGCCGATGACGGCGACGGCATCTCTGTGCAGCTGATCGGGCTTACCAGCTTGGCAAAAGATGTGCTGACCGAGCTTGACAAGCATCCCGATATGATCACCGACTTTCTCGATACAGCCGATAAACTCGGCGATTCGATGGCAGAACTGTCCGCGGTCGGCGATGCGCTGCTCGACGAACTGGACAGCTTTGACGCAATCCTCGCAAAGTACGAACCGGACGCCAAAGCTGCGATTGAAGATGCAAAAACTTTTACAGCTGCCGCCTCCGACGGTGTGAGCAGCCTGGTTTCCGCCGCCCGCACGGCAGAATCGTTGCTGAAACGCAGCGGCAATGCCCTTGATGCAGGCACCAAGAGCACACTGAACGGACTTTCCGCGCTGCTGCGCAGCGCCACCGTGGGTCTGAATCAAACCGGCACGATCCGGGATGCAAAGCGCACGCTTTCTGATCTGATCGACGACGAGTGGAACAGCCACGCCGGTGAAGACAACAATGTGCTGCTGATGGATGCAAGCGCAGCGCCGGTGTCCATGACCGATGCACGAAACGAGAATACCACGGGCATTCAGTTCGTGATGCGCACGCAGGAGATCAAGGAGAGCGACGTTAAAAAGTCCGAGAGTGAGGAAACCGAGACTGCCAAAACAACGTTCTGGCAGCGTATCGGCGCGATGTTCGTCGATCTATGGAATTTCATAAAAGGCCTGTTCGCCGGCAAAAACGCCTGAACGGTATGACAAAAAATCCGTATGAAATCGAATTTCATACGGATTTTTTCATTTCAGATTCTGTCGGAAGACCTCGTAGGCGATGATCGTCGCCGCCGATGCTGCGGAAAGCGCGGCAGGGAAGTCCCGCCCGTAATCGATGCGCACGATTGCATCTGCCTGCTTCAGCACCGACGCGCGGATGCCGCGCTTTTCGCCGCCGACGATCAAAAACACGGGCTTGCGCAGATCGGTCTCGTATAATCCGGTTGAATTCGGTTTGTCCGCGCAAACGATTTTATAGCCCGCTGCTTTGAAGCCGGCTGCAGCCTCGTCCGCATCGGCGGTATACAGACGTAAAAGCTCGGACGCGCCTGCCGAGGCACGCGCCACAACGCCGGCGGCGCTCAGCCAGTTGCGGCGGGGAAGAATGACCCC
>ERZ791905.842-NODE-842-length-24443-cov-2.740446_pt1 | contig 24443 bp, 27 predicted proteins | sample MGYA00510147_ERZ791905 | MGnify/ENA primary metagenome ERZ791905 (study PRJEB30046, sample SAMN00792084) | human gut metagenome | study: EMG produced TPA metagenomics assembly of the A metagenome-wide association study of gut microbiota in type 2...
TATTATCCTATTCCAATTCGTTCTTTGTTCATTGGCGACAAAACGCATGGCGGATTGGAAGCCCCGGACAGCAACGCAATACAATGGGCGTTTTTGCCGAACTATTCGGACGACCTCACAATTGTAACCCCGGATTTCAATCCGCTAACCGATTTGAAACCCGCAAACGGTTGACGATATGGCGGCAAAGGTTACAAAGGTTAAATTAGTTTGTCCGCCGCATGGTTTAACCGATGAATTTGAGATTAAGCACGCCGAAAGGTTGTTGCGGATGCCAAACAACGGCGGTTGGCAGTTACCCAAAGACAGCGATTTTAAATTTACCAACGACAATGGGATTGAGTATAGACGAAATAAAAAAACGGATAACGGAGCCGAAAAAGCGTAAGACGATAAACAAAGCCGTTTATCATCAACAACGCATTAATTTTCACGCCCGCACCCGTATTACGTCGTTTGACATTTGCCAACCGATTACGGATTTTATGGCATTTGTTTCTAACCTATTGCCGCATGACAAATTTAAGATGTTCAAAACATTGTTCCGTTACCCCGTTAAAACAAACGAGGTAACGGGCGTTTGTTTTGATAAGTTGAGCCGGATTTTTGACGGTCGTAACCCGGCGTTCAATTATCAGTTCCAAAACCCCGAACAACGGGACGATTGGGAATATTACCGCCAAGACGTATTACATGAGCCGGAAATATGGAGTACGAAAGGTTGGGAGTTTTTCCAAACGGAAATAAATAGCGTTCTAATTGTCGATATGCCGAGCGAACAAAACCCCGGCGACAAATACCCGCAACCGTATTTCTATTGGTTGCCTATTGCATCCGTGATTGATTACAGAGCCAACCCGACGACGGGGGTAATGGATTATATCATTTTTAGGCAAGACGGGGAACGTATCGCAGTGATTGACGACGAACGTTATAGGGTATTCAGAGAGGACAAAAACCATAATATCGGCGAATTGTTGGTTGATAACCCGCACGACGTCGGTTATTGTCCCGCCCGTTTCTTTTGGAACGAACCTTTGAGCCTATCAGAACCCGACGTTAAACAATCCCCGTTAACCAAACAATTGGAGGCGTTGGATTGGTTTTTGTTTTACCATATCAGTAAACGACATTTAGACTTATACGGCGCATATCCGATTTATTCCGGGTATGAACAAAGTTGCGATTTCAGTAACGGCGAAAATGGCGATTATTGCGACGGTGGGTTTTTGAAAGACAAACAAGGGTTTTATAAATTGGATGCCGCCGGGCTTTTGATGCGTTGCCCCAAATGCGGGGATAGTCGCATTAATGGCGTTGGTTCGTTCGTGGAAATACCAATACCGGACGGGGATAAACAACCCGATTTGCGTAACCCGGTGCAAATGTTGACCGTTGACCGTAATAGTTTGGATTATAACGTTGAGGAAGAAAACCGCCTAAAGAATGACATTATTACGTCGGTTGTTGGAACCAACGAGGAAATAACCACACGGGACGCATTGAACGAGCAACAAATACAGGCGAATTTTGAGAGCCAAAGCACGGTATTAAACCGGGTAAAAAAGGGATTTGAGGCGGCGCAACAATTCGTCGATGAAACCGTTTGCCGTTTGAGGTATGGCGGTTTGTTCGTTTCTGCAAAAGTCAATTACGGCACGGAGTTTTATTTATCCAACGCAACGGAGTTACGGGAACGTTACAAGGTAGCAAAGGAAAGCGGCGCAAGCGAGGCGGAATTAGACGCACTACAAAACCAAATTATCGAAACGGAATACCGGAACAATCCAACCCAATTGCAACGTATGTTGACGTTGGCGGAATTGGAACCGTACCGACATTTGACCCGTAACGAGGTATTGGATTTGTACGACAAACAGATTATCAGCGAAAACGATATGCGTATAAAGTTGAATTTTGCTAACTTTGTACGCAGATTTGAACGTGAATATTTGAACGTGTTAGAGTTTGGGTATAATATGCCGTTCAACTCTAAGATAAATTTTATAACAAGTAAATTTAACGATTATGCGAGTGAAAGTAAGCGAGGGCAAAACTAAAGACGTTGCGATTATCGACGTTACGCCCGAAAACTACATTGTCCCGGACAATGAGAAACATTTGTATCATTGCGTTATCGAAATTAAGAAATTCGACAGCGAAACGGGCAAACGGTTATCAATTCCCCGTATTCAGAAGTTCGGCAAAAAGGGTTATGAAAATAGCATTGCCGACAATCTGAAAAAACAGGGTTACACGATTACCGTATTGCACGACCCCAACGAGTACATGAAAGCGAAAGCCGAGGCGGACGAAAAGGCAAAGGCAGAAAAAGCCAAAGCCGCCGAGGAAAAAGCCAAAGCCGATGCCAAAGCAAAAGCCGAGGCGGACGCCAAAGCCGAGGGCAAAAAGTAACCAAATATTAATTTAATAATCAAAGGGAAGGATTATGGCATTAACGATTGATGTTTTAAGGGCAAATGCGGCATTAGCCGGATTAACCGACGAACAATTGACAGCGATAACCACGTTATCAGTCAACGACGAAAATAGCGTAATAGCAAAGAAAACCGGGGAAATTTACGGCGGTTTGGATGCGGACATTTTAGCCGTTTCCGGTATCGCCAAGAACGGAACCGAAAAAACGTTTGATTACGCCAAACGAGTATTAACCGAGTTCAAAACCAAAGTTGAGGGCGCAAACGGTCTGCAATCACAGATTGACAGCCTAACCAAAGAAAAGGCACGTTTGGAAAAAGCCATTGCCGACGGTGCGACGGATGCGGAAACCGCAAAGGCATTGAAGCAAGCAAAGGCAGATTTGCAAAGCGTTACGACCCAATACAACGACCTCAAAACGAAATACGACCAAGCCGAACAAACCCACACAAACGAGGTGTTCGGCATTCGTGTTGAAACGGCATTGCAGACAGCAACCGCCGGATTGAAGTTTAAGGCAGGGTTGCCGGAAAGCGCAACAAAGGTTTTGTTAGACCAAGCGATTGCAAAGATTAAGGGCATGAACCCCGAATTTATCGACGACGGAAAGGGCGGCAAAATGTTAGCGTTTAAGGACGAAAACGGCGCAATCATGCGCAACCCGAACAATCAGTTGAACCCGTACACCCCCGGCGACCTTTTGACCCGTGAATTGGAAACAATGGGTATTTTGGATAAGGGACGCCAAGCGGCGGGCGGCGGTACAGGCGCACCAAGTGGAGGCGGTGCGGGCGGTAACATTACCGTTGACATATCCGGCGCAAAAACGAGGGTTGAGGCATACGACGCAATTACGGCGACGTTGGAACAACAAGGGTTAAAAGTCGGAACGGCTGAATTTGACGCCGGAATGCAACAAGCATGGAAAGACAACAATATTTCCGCATTACCGGAAAAGTAAAAGACAACACGGGTAAAGGGTAAACCCGCATTTATAAACAATTTAATTTTTTAAACAATGAGTTTAATAGCAACGAGAGTACAAAATTGGCGGATAGAGAACCCGGAGTTAGACCGTAATATGTTCCGCCCGTGTGAGTACGGCGCATTGGATTTCTTTATTGAGCAAACCAACGCCCCCAACTCAATCATTAGTCCCAATTTGAGGGATAGAGCATTAGTAAGTATCGGTAACACGGTACAGGTTCCCGTTATCAATTATGACGAAAACGTACAGGTTAGCAACGTGCGTTCGTGCGTTATTGCTGATAACGAAAATACGTCCGCATTGGTAACGCTTGTTTGGGCGACGTATGCAATTGGTTTTACAATGGTTCCGGCGGCATACTCAAACAATGAGATTTCGTACAACCATGACTTTATGCGCAAAATGGAGAAAACAACCCGTGCGTTGGCGGACGCTTTGGATAAAGGAGCCGTTGCCGCATTGGAGGCGAACAAAACGCAGGTGTTCAAAACATTGCTCAATTACACGCAGACCGGGAACGTTGTACAAGTGCCAACCCAAATGGCAACCGAGATTTTGGGCGACATTAACCCAATCATGCGAGCGAATTGTTACCCGGAATATATCCACCTTATCGCAAATGCGGGGGTTGATAGCCTAATTCGTAAGTTGGCGCAACATGGCGTTTACAACGACGTTAATAAGCGCATGGAATACGATAATAAAGTATTGCATTATACCAACAACGTAACCGACGAAGCGGGCAAAATGGGAACAATGTTTGCCGTTGCTGATGGAAACGTTGGTATTTTAACCCGTGTTGACCGTGAAGCGTACCGCCGTACCCGTGCGAATTTCCACGAATGGGACATTGTACGATTGCCGTACATTGATTTGCCCGTTGGTTCGCATTATTATACCGCCGTGGGCGACCAATCGGCGATTATGGGCGACGCAACCGCCGATTTGACGTGTGCCGTTAAGGAGTATTTCGGATTTAGCGTTGATGTTGCCTACATGGTAGCATATAACAGCAAACCGGACACCGTGGCAAATCCGATTATCAAAGCCGAGATTGCAGCACGCAACCCGAACGAACCGTTAGGAATGCCCGTATATGTAACCAACGCCGGGGAATTTCCCGCCGGGGGTGCAGGCGCATAAGCCGGAAAACAGAACAATTATTTAACCGAGGGGACGGGGTGGTTATCCCCGCCCCCTCTTTTTAAATTAATGATATGGAAAATTGGAAAGTAATATACGATTTCCCTAATTATGAAATAAGTAATTACGGAAACGTGCGTAATAATACAAAGATGGTTAAAACCGTTCCCAATAAGCACGGGTATAATGTTGTAGTATTGTGTAATGGTACTCGTAAATCTGTTAATGTTCATAGATTAGTTGCGGCGGCTTTCATTCCGAACCCGGACAATAAACCATGTGTTGACCATATCGACGGCAACAAATCGAATAACAAGGCGGACAATTTGCGTTGGGTTACAACCAAAGAAAATTGTAATAATCCAATAACAAAATCACGCCTAAATAAAAAGATTGGTGAATATATGGTTGGGAGATTAGGCGGATTGCACCAACGAGCAAAACAAATTGCGATGTATTCCATTTGCGGCGATTTGATAAAAACATTTTTATCAGTAAAAGACGCACAACGGGAAACGGGTTTAAATGATAGTAATATTGTTAAATGCTGTAAGGGTATAAAAAAAACTTGTGGCGGTTATATTTGGGCTTATGTATAGGATTAAGGAAATACAAGATAAGTTATTGCACGTTGTCGGTTGGGAGCAATCATACAATCCCGCCGAGGCAATCGCCGAGCAATTGACAGAAACCGAAAGCGGGTTATATTTTCAAGGGGCGCACCCGCTTGTAACGTTGGATAATATGGCGGCAATCGTCCCGGACAATTGGGGCTTTCAATACCCGGTTTGGAACGATACAAAGGAATGGAAAGCCGAAACCGTGGTACAATACGCCAACGATGCGGCGGGCAAACCTTTGTATTGGGTTGCTTTGGTTGATAACGTCGCCGAGGTTCCCGCCGAGGGTTCGACCTTTTGGGAGAAATACAACATATTGTCCGACTATTTGGAACGTTTGACCCGCAACGGAATTTCCACGGCGGTACAAACGTTTACCCAAATAAAAGGGTTGGATAAGGAAACAAAGAACCTATTGGAACGTCGCACGTTCTTTGATGGTGCGGGACGTATAAGAGCAACCCAACCGAATAATCATAAGTTGGTAGGGTTTGAGATTATCCCGGTGCGGGCGATGGGAGTTACCGCCCAAATACACCGGGTTGGCTTACAAATGACAGGCGGAACCGGGATTGTGAAATTATACCTTTTCCATAGTTCGCAGATTGACCCCGTAAAGACGTTTGATTTGAATTTTACGTTGACAAATGGCGGCTTTCAATGGTTTACGTTGGAAGATTGTTTTTTGCCATATATAAGCGACGCAAACAACGCCGGGGGTGCGTGGTTCCTTTGCTACAATCAAGACGATTTACCCGCCGGGATGCAAGCAATTAACGTGTCGAAAGATTGGAGCGGCGAACCGTGCGGAACGTGTACCGGGTACGGCAATATTGAGGCATGGCGGCAATTGACAAAGTATTTGCAGATTTCCCCCTTTATGTACAACGCCCCGGAAACATTCGCCGAATACCCGGAGTTATGGGATATAGCGTACACGATGTACACTAATACACTGAATTACGGGTTGAATTGTGAAATAACGGTAGGTTGCGACCTAACCGATTTTATCATTGAACAACGGTCGATATTCCAAACGGTAATACAACGCCAAGTTGCCGCAATCGCTTTGCGCACGTTAGCGATGAACCCAAATGTAAGGGTAAACCGGAACCAATCCAACGCCTCTAAAATGGATATTTTGTACGAGTTGGACGGGAACGTTGAGGGACGCCCCGGCGGTTTGGGCTATGACCTTAAAAAGGCGTATGAAGCCTTAAGCCTAGATACACGAGGTATTGACCGGATTTGTTTAAGTTGTAATAATCGTGGTGTAAAATATAGAACAACATAAGTATGGAAAATTTTCGTCATATTTTTGTGGGAATATGTAGCGCTTTCCTTGCTGTATTTCCCTATACATCAAATTATGTTATCGCGTTGCTAATTTTGTTTGGGTTCAACACTTTCTGCGGTATGTGTGCTGATGGAATTTCTATCACTAATTGTAAACCTTTTAGTATAAGGAAATTCCGCTCTTCATTGGTGGAGTTGTTTATCTATGTAATGATAGTTAAGGTTATTAATATGACGATATTGTTATGTGACAGCCAAAGTACAGCTTTGTATGCGTCTAGGCTAATAACGCTTATATTATGCTATGTGTATCTGCGGAATTCTTTCCGCAATTTGGTGATAGCGTACCCGTTAAACATGTCATATAGAATTATATATTACCTTGTAAGTTTAGAGGTTACGAAGCTAATACCAAGCAATATAGTTGAGATAATGCGAAAGGTTGAGGAAAAGCAGAAAAACGAATTGAAAGATAAAGAAAAGCTATGAATCTGATATCTTCGTTGCGGGAAAGAGTTGTTGAATTCAATAATAAGTTGACATCCGGGCTTATTGTAAGAGATATAATTGATAGCGGGGAGGTTACAGCGTTTATTATTGATGCTAACGCCGAGGAGCAATTGTTTGAACATGGTATTAACCGGTTAGGCGTTGACATTATGGATTATCGACCTTATACCCCGCTAACAATAGCCATTAAGGAGGAAAAGGGACAACCGACGAACCGGGTAACGTTACGGGATGAGGGCGATTTTGAGAGTAGTTTTTATTTGGAAGTCGGCGACAAACAATTTGAAATTAAGGCGTCGGATTTCAAGACGGAAGATTTGATAAAAAAGTACGGGCGGCAAATATTGGGATTGACGAACGAAAACATTGCTAAACTGATTTGGCAATACGTTTACCCGGATTTGCTAACCAAAGCAAAAAAAACGATATACGGAAATGGATAGAGTACCGATTATAAAGAACCCGGAATTATTCGACCGGGTTATTGCAAATATTCAAAAGGGATTGGCGGACGGGTTGCCGTGGCTTAATTATTCCTTTGGACGTTCGGAACGGTTGGTTAAGTCCATACAAGGAAAACGATATTACACGCCCAATATTTACGTCGGCGGCAATGAATATATGTTGATTGCCCCGGATAGTAATATAGGGAATTTTTCGTTTTTCGTGTTGGACGACCCGCAACAAATTGATTGGTTCCCCGGCGAACAAAACAAATATACAACGCCGTTTTCGGTTATCTTTTGGTTTGATATGCGCACGATAACCAACGACCCCAACAACCGCAATACGGAGGCGGTCAAACAACAAATCATGCGGGTATTGAATGGCGGTATTTGGTTGCGTTCCGGTTCCATGACAATAAAAAGAGTGTACGCAAAGGCGGAAAACATATTTGCCGGGTTCACTTTGGACGAAATAGATAACCAATTTTTAATGCACCCGTTCGCCGGGTTCCGGTTTGCCGGGGAATTGGGAATTGATGAAACGTGTTTAACTGATTAACAACAAGTATATGAAAGCGTTTTTATTTTATACGGTCGTGGTTGCTTTGGTTGCGGCATTCGGGTTGACCTTGTTACGCAAATGGGGCGTTATCGAATGGGTGCAAATCCACGGCAACGAGTTTTTCGCAAAGATGTTTAATTGCGATTTCTGTTTGTCCTTTTGGGCGGGGGTTGCTTTGGCAATCCTTTTGGCGTTTATAACCGGGAACCCGGCATTGTTGTTGGTTCCCTTTTGTTCAACCATGATAACACGTTATTTGCTATGAAAACGGTTAAGATAGGGGAATACACGGTTGAGATATACGACGCAATTGACGAATTACCAATGTTGCGTTTCCATAAATACAATAAAATGTTGTTGGTTGATGCCGGGATTGGTTCGGATTTACAGGATTTCGACACGCATATTGAAAAGGCAATGAGATACGCCCGGAGCAAAACCCCGGAATTGACGGCAATCGAATTGGATAATATGCGGCAAAACGTGTATTTCATTCAATCCGGGTTAAGCCCGAAATGTTTAGCGTTTGCCGTGTTGGTTAAATCAATCGACGGAACCCCGTACAACGATTTATCCGACGACGGATTGCAAAAGGTCGTCGATATGTTCGGCGACGTGCCGATTAAAGAGTTGACCGCCCAAATGGAAGCGGTCAAAAAAAAAATAGATGAAGAATTGCAAATGTATTTCCCCCGCATGTTCGACGATGCGACGATTAAAGAGTATTACGACGAATTGCGTAACCGGACAATGTTAATGTTGGATGCGATTATAAACGGCGATACAGAGGACAAACGGGCGGAAATTGATAAAATAACGACGATGTTGTTGTTATATAATCGCCCGGTTGTTTTTAGCGGTTCCGATAACATGGAAATTCAGTACGATAAACAATTTGAAAATATGTGTTTAACCATATCGCAACATTTGCACGTACCGGAACCAAAGAAATACACCGTATTGGAGTATTACAACGCATTTGAGCGGATAAAGGAGTTGTTGAAACCAACCAAAAATAAAAACGGCGTCAAATAAGGCGATTTGCGGCGTTGTTTTTCTTTGGTTGATTAACTACATGGAAAAGAAAAGATAATTTAATACGGGGCAAATTGCCCGCAAATAACGTTAAGTATGGCAGATAATAACAACCCTATAAAATATAGCGACCTTGTAAGCCCGGACGATTCGATTACAAAGTTGATTAATCAGTTAGACCAACTTTCCGACGCCTATATGAACACTCTAAAAAATATAAAGAGTGAGGCGATAACGGTTAAGGCTGCATTGGAGGGCGTAAGCGGGGCGACCGAAAACGGACGTAAAACAATCCGGGGGGCGTCCGCCGATACCGACAAATTGACACGGGCGGCAAAGGATTTGGCATTTGCGGAAAGCGAGAACGCAAAACGGTTGGCGGAATTGAAGCAAGCGCAAAAAGAGGCGAACGAATTAAACAAGTTGACAACCCGGTTGAACCAATCCGCCGAGGGTTCATATAATCGTTTGTCCGCTCAATACTCAATCAATAAAATATACCTCAATAATATGACGGTTGAGGAAAGGGAGGCGACCGAGGAGGGGCGCAAATTGGTTGCCGAAACAAAAGCGATTTACGAGAAAATGAAACGGTTGCAGGAAGCGACCGGGAAAACGTCGTTAAACGTGGGTAACTATTCCGACGCCGCAAAAGGGTTGACGACCCAAATAGAGAACCAAACGAAGCAATTAGCATTGTTACGATTGGAGGGCAAACAAGGAACCGCCGAATATCAGCAATTGAGCAAAGAAACCGCAATGTTACGAGATGCGGTTAAGGATGCGACCGATGAAATTACCCGCATGGCGTCCGATACGTCCAATTTGGATGCCGTATTAGGTTTGGCGGCTGGTGCGTCCGGTGGGTTCGCCGCATTTACCGGGGCAATGGAATTGTTCGGGGCGGAAAGTGAGGACGTACAAGAAGCGCACAAGAAGTTACAGGCAGCAATAGCCATTACAACCGGGGTGCAAGCCATACAAAACGCAGTACAAAAACAATCCGCAATCATGTTGGGTATTTCCCGGCTACAAATGGCGGCGTTGAGCAAAGCGCAAGTTTATAACCGCCTTGTTACCATGCAGGGAACAAAGGCAACATTGGCGGCTACAATTGCGCAAAAGGCTTTCAATCTGATTGCCGCCGCAAATCCGTATGTTCTTTTGGCGTTGGCATTGGTTACGGTTGTGGGGGCTTTAGTTCTGTTTGCATCTAATACCGATAAATCGGCAAAGAACCAACAAAAACTTAACGAGGCGCAAAAGGCGTGGTTGGATTATTTGGAAACCGAGGCAACCGAAATGAACCGGGTTAGCAACGAACGTGTCGCCCAATTGAACCGGGAATTAAACATTGCTAAAGCCCGTAACGCTTCATTGTCTGAAACCCGAAAGATTGAGGACGAAATATTAGCCGAGCGCACAAAGGCGCATAATAAAAGCGTTGGTTTTTACGGTCAAGAATTAAACGATTTGGAGGCAAACCGGGCAAAGTTGAAGCAATTAAACGATATGTTATTGCAGTTGAATAACGCCAAAGCCCGTGGGGATAAGAAAGTTTATATTGATGTTGATTTAGACGGTAAAATTGATAAAGTCAAGGTTGATGAAGCAATTGAAGCCGTACAGGGTCAAATAGATAATACCGGGCGGGCGGTTGACATTGCCGTTAATCTAAAAACCGAGGGGGCGGATTTAGACGCCGAAAGGAAAATACAAGCCGCCCAAAGAGCAAACGAAAACCGGAACGCCGCCAAAGCGGAAACGGATATATTGCGCAAAGCCGAGGACACCCGGATTGCCTTAATTAAAAATTCATTCGACCAACAACGGGCGCAACGTCAAGCCGCCAACGCCCGTGCGATTGCCGACATACAATTGCAGTTGAGGACGGAAACTAATTTAACGGTTAAGGCACGCAAAGCGTTAAACGACCAAATTGTTTTATTACGGGAACAATTGGCGGTTGATATGGTAGATATTGCCAACCAACAACGGGCGGCGGAATTGTCCGCACAACGGGCAACGCAGGACGCCCAAATTGCATTGATGGCAGAGGGGGCGGAAAAGCAACGGGAACAATTGCGGGTTGAGTATGAAAGGCAAATACAGGACATTAACACCCGGTTAGAAACCGAGCGGGGATTAACTGAAACACAAGTTGCCGAATTGCTTAACCAACAATTACTTTTGCAACAACAATACGCAAAGAGTTTGGGCGAATTGAACGACCAAATTACAATAGACCAAATGCAAGCCGCCGCCGACCGGACGCAATTACAATTAGACGCCGCCCGTGAGGGTTCGCAGGAGGAAATAAATTTGCGTATTCAGTTGTTACAGCAACAACGGGCAATCGAATTGGCACAAAATAGGCAATTAGCCGAGGACGTGCGCCAATCCGAGGCAGATATTAACGCCAAATATGATGCCGAGGTATTGAAGCAAACGACCGAGTTAAACCAACAACGGGCGTTAATGCTATTCGACCAAACACAAGCGTTGGAGGCGTCCGAATTTGATTTAATCCGCAATTCAGAGGAACGCAAAACCCGGTTCCGTTTGGCACAAGAAAAGGCACGGTTGCAAAAGATTTTAGAGTTGAACAAAGCCGCCGGGGTTAAAATGACGGATGTCGAGGTTAAGACAATCGAAAATACCATTGCGAAAATCGACCAAGAAATTGAGAAAAGCAAAGGCGACGAACGGGGTAACGATATTTACGGGTTGTTTGGGTTGAATTTGGACGACGACCAAAAGGAGGCAATAAGTACGTCCGTTTCCTTTGCCATTGAACAATTAAATAGTTTTTTGGATGCAAAGGTACAAGCCGCCGACGCCGCCGTTTCCGCCGCCGACAAAGAGGTTGACGCAAGCCAACGCCGATTAGATGCGGAATTAGAAGCACGGGCGAACGGTTACGCCAATAACGTTGCAATGGCTCAAAAGGAATTGGACGTTGCGAAAAAGAACCAAGAAAAAGCCCTAAAAGAGCAACAAAAGGCACAGAAAGCACAGGCGGCAATACAAACGATACAACAAATTGGCAACCTTGTAACGGCGTCCGCTTTGATTTGGTCGCAATTGGGGTTCCCGTTTGCAATCCCGGCTATTGCTATAATGTGGGGTTCCTTTGCCGCCTCTAAAATCAAAGCCGCCCAATTATCCAAATCAGCCAACGCCGGGGGTTCGGAAAGTTACGGCGACGGAACCGTTGAATTATTGGCGGGCGGTTCCCACCAATCCGGGGACGATGTGGATTTAGGAACCAAGCCGGACGGAACCCGGAGGCGTGCCGAGGGCGGGGAATTTTTCGCCGTTATCAATAAACGTAATTCCCGCCGTTTCCGTCGTTTAATCCCGGACGTAATAAATAGTTTGAACCGGGGAACATTCCCCCAAAAGTACCTTAATGCCTACAATACCGACGGCGTTAATGTAACGGTTCAGCAAAACAACGCACCGGATTTGCGGGATTTGAAAGACGATGTAAGGGAAATTAAGGAACAAAACCGCCGCCGTCGTTACGTCGATGGCAACGGCAATATTATTGAGGTTTACAAGAATTTGACACGTAAAATTAAAAATTGATATGAACCCGATTTATAGACATTCTTTTGTAAATGCGTTTTTGGCAAACGGGGTGATAAGTAGCACGACCGGAAACATTGGGAATAATACAAATTTCTATTATACCCGTACTTTTGTCCCGGTTAGTAACGTGTACCCCCGTAAGTTGTTCCAAAATTACACACCGCAAGCGGGCGGCGCATTTTACAATAGCAATAAACAATTTATCGGCGGTTGGGGGAGCGACCCGACCGCCACAAATACGGAATTTGATATACCGAGCAATGCCGCATATATCCGGTTTAATGTGAGTAAATCGCAATATGCCAACGGGACGGCATGGTTAAGATTGGGAACGTTGGACGCCCCGAACGTCTTACAAGGTCAAACCGTGCATCCGATATATAAGGACGATTTGGCAAAGGAGTACGAATTAGAAACCAACCAACGGTTTTATCGTGCCAAATTATCCGGCAAAATTACCTTTGTCCGGGATGATTACGACTATATAAACCGTCAATCGTTCGACAATGAATTTTTGTATTGCATTGAAAAGAGCGACGACGGCGGGCGTACATGGTTCCAATACTTTCAAGGCAAGTTTATGAAAACCGATTGTACGTTTACGGATTACGATAAAAAGGTTGTTGTACAACCGGACGCAATCGACGATTATAACGACGTGTTGGCGGGATTGGAAAAGGAATACAATTTAATAACGTTAGCCCCGACAATCCAACGGATAACGATAAACAAGCGTCCATTAATTCAAATATACGTTCCGGGGGATAGTGTTGTTTCTTGTTTTTTGGGCGGTACGAATTGGGAACAAGACGCAAACGCCACGACCGACCAAAACGCATTAGTACAAACCTATCATTTTGCTTTGTGCAATATATTGAAAGAAATACAAATTACGTCCAACGGTTCCCCGGCGGTAATATCCGGGCTTTATACCGGACGAATGGCGACGGGTGCAAGTGCGGACGTATTCGAGGGGAAATTATACCCGGAATTGAATGTTAATTATTATATCTATATTTCACAACAACGAATAAACGGGGGGTTGCCGTTTGGTATTGCTGTAGTTGAAATACGGAAACAATCCGACGATACGGTAATGTTTCGTTATCAAAAGGTAACGCAGGAACCGTTTGATACGTTGGAATTTGATTTAACCGCCGTTGAGGGTTCCGGGGCAACCGGAACAATGCACGCCGATATGAAAAGTTATAATATATATGCCCGGTATTTGTGCGACGTGGAGAAAATCGACGACCTTAATACATATCCATTGCCCGCCGATGATATAGTTGATAATAACCGTAATTATAGGCGTGCGATTGGTTACGCAATCGACGTGGCATTTATTTCAAACAACTTTTCAGACACCCCGACCGAGTGGGGATTAGCGGACAACGGAAAGTATTTTGCGCCGCCTTATTCCATATATGGACAAACGTTTTATCCAATCGCCCGGTCAACGTGGCGTTATGCGTCGTTATGGTTTGGATTTTATTTGATGGATTGGATATTAGAGGAAAAAGCCCGAAAAGAATATACTTTGCGGGATGCGTTCCCGGTTGCGTCTTGTATATCTGTTTTGCTCAATCAAATTGCACCCGGAATTACGCATGAAGCCACGGCGGAATATAGCCAATTTTTATACGGGGGAAACAATCCAATATCCGGGTTGAATTTCCGGTTGCTTGTATCGCAGAAAACGAACATTATAAACGGCGAATATCAGCAACCCGCACAAAAAGCCCCGACGACCTTACAACAATTTACCAATATGTTACGGGATTGTTTCAAATGTTATTGGTTTATTGAGGACGGCAAATTTAAAATTGAACATATCCAATATTTCCGCAATGGCGGTTCCTATTCCGGCGGGGTTGTGTTAAGCCACGATTTAACAAAGGAATTGAATTTGCGCAACGGGAAACCGTGGGCGTTCAACACGTCGGAATATTCGTTTGATAAGGTCGATTTGCCGGAACGTTACCAATTTAAGTGGATGGACGACGTTACGGCGGCGTTTGAGGGTTTGCCGATACAGGTAATTAGCAAGTATGTAACGCCCGGAAAGGTTGAGGACGTAAACGTATCTAATTTCACGTCGGATATTGATTTGATGTTGCTAAACCCCGGCAACATGAGTTCGGACGGGTTCGCCTTATTTGCCGCCGTTCCGCCAACGTCCGGGTCGCAATGGATATTACCGTTTACACGTCAAACCGTCAACGGGGTTGAATACTTTTTGCAAAACGGATATTTAGCGTTTATTAATCTGCAATCGCCCTATTGGTTGTATGATTTACCCGCCCGTAGGGTATCAATAAACGGTTCCGAGGTTTACGCATACGGTATTGAGAGAAAGAAGAAACAAACGTTTAGTTTTCCGGCAAATGACGACCCAAACCCGATGCAGCTAATAAAAACTTATATCGGTAACGGTCAAGTTGATAAATTAAGCGTAAATTTGTGCAGTCGTTCAATTAAAACAACTTTGAAGTATGACACCGAATAACAATTTGTCTGTATTGCCGTTTTATGAAAGTCCGCAATATCAAGATTATAAAAAATCGTATGCGTATGGCGACGTTTACCCGTTGTTTACGCCTATCAATAAATTATTGCCGTTCCAAATCATACGCCCGACCCGTTCAAATAACATTGTATCAGTTCGGTTGTATGATTATAAATTTACCCGGATATTGGCGGACATAACAACGCCGATGTTGGAAACCGGATTGCAGATTGTCCGGTTTGCAAATTACGGTTATGATGTTATTGTTTACCCCGGTTTGTTGCCGATGGCTTTAGATTTCCCGGAGGGGCGGTATATGATTGGAATTAGTGACGGCGTACAATGGTATTATTCCGATGTATTTACATGGATTTCCGGCGGAATGGACGGTTATTTGTGCGTTGAATGGAGCGACGCCGCCAATATGGAAATTGACGGCGGACAAATCGTTTACGAGGGCGTGCAATTCAAAAATCGTGTTTACGTTTGTGCCGAGTTAGGAAAGCCGGAATACAAGTTTGAGGAAGAGGGCGAAGAGCGGGACGGGTATTTTTTCCCGGAAAAACAAATATCAGAAAAGACGTTCCGGTTTATCTTTTTAGCCCCCGAATACCTTTGCGACGTAATGCGGTTAATCCGCATGAGTGATTTTGTAACGGTTTACAGTCAAGGCAGGAAATACGATTGCGATACGTTTTTGATTACCCCTAAATGGCAAACTCAGGGCAATTTGGCGTCGGTTGAATGTGAATTTGAGTGCGCAACCGTGGTTAAGAAAATCGGACGGGGCGTTATTCCAACGACCGGGGGCGATTACAATAAAGACTTTAATAATGACTTTAATAACAATGATGTTAGTTAAATTTTTAAAACAATGGGAAATTACGAAGAATTGAAAGCCGCCGTTGCGTCCGTTATTAAGACGAACGGCAACCAAGAAATTACGGGTCAAGTGCTGCAAAACACGTTGACAACGTTAATTAGTCAAGTTGGAGCAAATGCAACATTCGCTGGAATTGCAACCCCAGAAACAGTGCCAGGAAACCCGGACCAGAATGTATTTTATATAGCCTCAAAAAAAGGGGTATATATTAATTTTAATAATTATGATTTAACAGGGTCTATGGTCGTATTTTCTAATACTACGGGTTCGTGGAATGCGATATCATTAAATAGTGCAAGTTATGACGATTTTGTTCAACTAGAAGATGAAATGGAATTTTCAGTAGGTATTCAATCGGATTTAAATGTATCCTTTATTCGGAATGAAGATAATAGTGTAGATGTGACTTTTACAGGAAGAATAATCTTTATTAAGAGTGGGCACAAAGGATTAAATTTAACATTTGATTCATATCCAACTACGTTTAAAGTGCCTATTTATAAGACATTGTGTTTGGACGTAGTAACAAAAGAGGTTAGCGTTCAAAACATGGGAGATGGAATTAGAACCCCAAATAATTTAGTGTTGCTTCACAATGAACCTATCGGGGTGTTTAATGGTGTTTTCGCTAACTTGTATAATAAAAATAATCTTACTAATTATATAGATATTGATAAGGGTGGATTTATTATAAGCCCGTCTAACAATTTTGGTATCAGAAAAGATGGGAATAATATAATTATTAAATATCTATCATCACGTTATAACTTTATTGATGAATATATGCAGAGTTATAACATATATGTAGAAAAAAACACCGAAATTACGTTACTCCCATACTATTCCCTTGTTTTAAATATGAATACTCGTGAAATAAATGTAGTTTCAAGTTACAGTAAAAATGATAACAAACTGATTTTGTTAGCATACCAAGAGGGCGGATTTGTCCTTAACGGGTTATTGAAAGGGCAATTTGATAAACAGTTAAATAATGTTATTAATGACTATATGGATTTCACAGATATATCTTATTCTATGCTTAAACCTATGACGTGGGTAAATAATAATAATGTGGAAACCTCACCAGATAGTAACTTTGACCTATATTATTTTGATGTAGAAAATAGCTCAAAGTTCTTGATATATCACTCTACAGGAGGAGCAAACACAATATTTGTTGATGCCGCTGGGAATGTGCTAAGTTCTTTTCAGTCCTCTCCACAATATCAGAGCGTATGGGTTGAGTTAGACGTGCCAGAAGGAGCAATTTTACTAAAAGTAACCAATGCCAGACATACTAATAACCATCCTTTAGCTTATCCCATTATTGCAAAAGCTAACCATAGAACTAATCAAAAAATCCAATCATTACTAAGTGGTAAAAAAGTGGTGTTTTTCGGTGATTCAATAACAGAACAAGGGTACTATGTTGATGCCTTTAAACGATTAACAGGGTGTATAGTTGTAAATAGGGGAAGTTCTGGTACTTCTTACGCAAAGACTGATGCTTATGCAAATTCTCTAAGCGAGAGGGTTGATTTGCCATCTTCTGACGCCGTTGGTGGCGCTCTTGGGTTGCCTTCTAAGGCTGATTTGATAATAGTATTTGCAGGAATAAATGATTGGGGATATAGGAGTACTCCTACTTCTTCTACTCAAAGAAAAATCACTTTAGGAGACATAACAGAGCCAGAAAATATAACTACAGTTATAGGCGCAGTAAAACATATATGTTCTGTGTTAAGGAATAAATATCCTAATAATAAAATTGTAATATTAAGTCCTATGCACTGTTATACGAATTCATCCCTATTAGAATGGAGGGAGATAGAATACACTAATGAGAAAAGTGCTATAACATTTAATACAGATATAGACGGAAATACCCTCTCTTATTGGAGAAATAAAATAGAAGATGTAGCCTCTTTTTATGGAATTTATTTTATAGATATGACTAAATGCGGTTTTTCTGCGTTTTCTTCTTCTGATAATAGTACATTCTTTTTAGATGGTCTTCATCCTAACGAATTGGGCGGTGAAATCATGGCAAAATATATATTAAAACAGCTTTCAATAGTATAGATGAATATGAAACAAATAATTATTAATGAACAATGAACCAAACAGAAATTTTAAAGTATTTAGAAGGACAAAAAACAACCCGAACAATTACGGATTTGATTGTACATTGCACCGCAACCAAGCCCAACGCAAAAGTCAACATTGATGTTATTGACGGTTGGCACAAAGAAAGGGGATTTAAGAAGCAGCCCCGAAGCGGGAGAATTTGCGGTTATCACTTTGTTGTATTGCCGGATGGAACGATTGAAACCGGGCGTTATCTTTCCGAGATTGGGGCGCACGTTTCCGGGCAAAATTCCCGTTCTATTGGTATTTGTTACGTTGGTGGATTGGATGCCAACGGCAAAGCCGCCGACACACGCACGCCGGAACAAAAGGAGGCGTTATTATGGTTGCTTATGCGATTAGTCGTTATGTTCCCGGACGCAACGATTAAGGGACACCGGGATTATTCCCCGGATTTGAACGGCGATGGCATTATTGAGCCGTGGGAGTTCATAAAAGAATGCCCGTGTTTTGATGCACAAAAAGAATATATTAACCTATAAATGTTTTATACAATGACATACGAAGAAATGAAAGCGTATATTGCGAACATGGTTAAAAGTCAAGGTTCGCAGGGTGCAATAGCAATTGCGCCGTTGCTTTATGCGATGGCGGACAAAATGTTTGCAGACCCGGAAACGGGCGTTGTGCCTATTGTAGTATCAATTGCCGAGGTTGGGAATAAAGAGGGAACCGTAACCCGTTACGATATTACGACCGACCAACAAACGATTAACGAGTATATCGACAACGTAACCGAGGAAAAGGCAAAAGCCCGGTTATTTATCCAAGACGGCGACGCCCTAATTGGGTTTACTTATTTGGAAATAAACGGCACAACGATAACGGGGCAATCAATCGCCCCGGATGGGTCGTACAAACTTTATCTTTCAAAGGAAACCGGAACGTCGTATTTTGAACACGACGACGAAGTAAAAAGCATTGCAAGCGTTACCGAGGCGGAAATTACGGGATATAATGAAATGTTCGGCGCAACATACGACCCCGTAAACAATCAATTTACGGTTCAAATTGGCACGGTTAGCGCACAATTAACGCCGGGGCAAATGATGTTGACGACCGAGGAATACAACAAAGTAAGCAACGACGCCGATTATACGGCAATGTGGGCGTATGCGATTGCGGAATATATTTGTTGCCCGCCGTGGTTTGAGGGATTCGCCGGGTTTAAATTGCATAGCGCATTTTATAAGGCAGAAAAGACAATATTTATAGACCTTAACGCCGTTGAATTATCCGTTGTGACTTTGGCAAGTGCGTTTTATGGTTGTTCCCGGTTGGAACAAATAACGGGGATATTAAAAATTGCCTCAAATGTTCCCTTAACGGATGCGTTCAAAGGATGCGCCGTTTTGCATACGGTCAAATTGTCCGGGCTTTCCTCAAACATTGATTTATCGGATTGTGCGCAATTGAGCGTCGAAACGATAGAACATTTGATTGAAAACAGCATCCAACCCGGAAGCGGCACAATAACAATAACCGTGCATCCCGATGTAAACAACAACATAAATAATAATAGTAGTTGGGGCAATGTTCGGGCGTTGTTACAGGAAAAGACATACATAACCATTCAATCCGCAACGGCATGAAAAAATATCTAATATTGGCGGCAATCATTATGGCGGTTGCCGCCGCCTTTTGGGTACAACAAAGCCGTATTAAGCGATTGACCGATGAACGGGATAAATACCGGAGTAATACCGAAACGTTGTTGCAGGACATCCGCACGTATCAAACAAAGGATAGTTTGAACGCCGCAAAGGTTGGGAATTTGGAGTTGAAATTATCCGAATACAAAAAATACCGGGCGGACGATGCGGCGTTAATCAAATCGTTGCAGACAAAGAACCGGGATTTGCAAAGGGTTACGACGGCACAAATGGAAACGATAAACGAATTACGGGCGAACGTCCGGGATAGTATTGTATATTTGCCCGGCGACACGGTTACGACCGTATTACGTTGTATTGACATTGTGGAACCGTGGTTTGAGTTGCACGGATGCACAACGCCCGCCGGGGTATTTACCGGGACGCATATAAACCGGGATAGTCTGTTAATAGCGGAAACGGTGCAATATAAACGCTTTTGGGGGTTCCTTTGGAAAACAAAGAAGATAAAGAACCGGGAAATTGACGTTGTAAGCAAGAACCCGGCAACCCGAATATTGGGGGTTGAGTTCGTAACCATAGAAAAGTAATAAACCGGGGGTTGTAACAAGACGTTGCAACCCCTTTTTCTATTGACGCATTTTTAGCCCGTTTCCGGGCATTTTATTTCAAAGTGGATAATTTACCCGTCCCGCTTGCAAAAGTCGCTTAAATCGAAAATTCCAAGAAAATAACTCTTTTGGAACCAAAAACGGAATTTTTTATAGGAAAACACGAAAATAAAAGATAAAATCTTTGGTAACTAAAATAAAGGTTGTATATTTGCATCATCAAACAAGAACGACCGGGCGTTTTCCCGGAAAATAGAGAGCGAAACAATATGAATACTCAAAGCATTTATAACGGATTAGATTACACAACAAAAGAGATTAACCGCAATTTCAAAATCAAGGTAAACGGAATTGTAAACGGCAAAAAGGTTAATGTATTGGTTGGCGGTGTCCGGTTTAATAAAGATTGTCGGCGACATTAAGTTAGTCAATCGCTTGTTAAAACGTGCTTTCAATTGTTACGACGACAAAGAGGTTTGCAAATTGCGCCGAGGCGTTAAAATCACTTTCTATTATCAGTAAACAACAACGGGGCGTTTTCCCCGGAACAATATAAATTTTCAATCATGGAAAAGAAAAGAACAAAGGCAACGGATATTGCCGAGATTGCCGCCCTATTAGACGGAAAAGTTGATTTTCAACAAATTTCATTCAACCAAGTATTAACGACCGAACACGGGAAAAGCGTAAACGATTTATTGTTTGTATCTAAACAATTCGGTATTTGGTTTTATACGTCCCGTTCTGCATTTGAAAGCGATGTTTGCGGAATGAATAAAAAGCCATTACCAACGTATGTGGTTTGCGAGGGTTCAAATAATGTATATGAAATTAAAAACACTTTCAGAGGATGAAAACAGATATTAACGGCGTAAGCCAATGCCAAAAAGGAACCGAGAATTACGAAACGTTTTATACGACAATCCGCCGTAAAAGAACCAAATTAATACAATACGATTATCGTAACGAGGACGGCGAATTGTTCACGTGTGTAAAGCCAACATTGACCGAGTGCCGGAAAGCACGGGACGAACATTTTAAACCCGTCGTTGTGGTTTATACGCCGGAACAATTTAAGGAATTAGGATTTGACGGGGAAATTGCAAAGTACATGAGAGAACACACCAATACGGCAATCGTCGGCGATGTTCCCGGAGTTGACCGCCACGTTATCCGTTACCGGACGCATAAGGATTGGACGAATTACCGCAACAATAACCCTTATTCAAACAAATAATAACCCGCCGGGGGTTCGTCCCCCGGCACAATAATAAAGACAATGGCAAAATACATTTTAGTTAAGAAAGTAAAGGGAAAGAAATACGAGTACCAAGTTATTGACGCCGATAGTAAGGCGATTGTATCAAAAAGAACGTCCGCCCGTGAATATGTGGCGTGTACCGCCGACGGGTCGTTTTATTTCGGTCGTTTGGATTTAATCGGCAAAGGCGACCACGGCAAACGGTTGAGCCATGCGACGGAAATATTGGCAAACCCGGAAAAGGCGTATAAAAAACAAATCGCATACTTTACGCCGGATTATCGGAGTATATGGATAGCCGAAAACCCCGCCGAACAATGGATTGCCCGAAACGTTGAATATGCGACAAAGGAAAAAGAGAGATTAAACGCAATTGCGTATTTGCAGTAATAACAAGCCGGGGGATTGCGCCCCCGGCATAACCATTTAGAGCGATGAATAAAACGAAACGTTACCGATTAAGTCAAGATATGTATAAGATAATCCAAAATACAAACGGTGGGTTATTCTTACTTTATACCCGGCACAATCCCGGCGATGTGTTGAACCTATTGTTAGACGGCAACGATATTGGGTTGATGTGCCGAGTTGAGAGCCGACACGACCAATATTATAAGTATTGCAAAGTAATTACGGAGGGCGTATAATGAGCCGTAACAGAGAGCGACAACAAGAATTGCAGCCGGGGCGGGTCGATTACGCCCGTACCCGGTTGGAGGCGTTGGGTTATCCGGTTACGGAGGTAAACGCCACGACCTTACAATTTATTTTCCGGGGTTCCCCGGTTACATTATACCCGTATTCCGGTTGGTTTACCGGGCGCACCGTTACCGATGGACGGGGAATTAAGAACCTATTAAAACAAATACCTATGCGATTTGCATTAAGAAAACAAGAAAAGATAAAAGCGTATTTTGAGCCAAACGGGGACGAAATTTTGAACCGGATAAAAGAAAGTTTAACCCGGTATTTTTCCGCCGACCGTTCGGAGTTCCCGGAGGGGTTCCGGGATATTGAAAGCGATTATAACCAATTGCCGGGGGAACCGTACCCAACTATTGCAATAAACGACGTCGGAAACGCCAACCGTATGATTGAGTTCTATGTTACCGGGAAACAATACGACGTTTACCATGTGGCATTTAAAGGATTTACAAAGGGTTGATTATGGAAAGCGTTATTATTGAGGAAATGCGGGCGTTTCTGCAATTGGGATTGAACCCAAAGCAAAGGCAATATTTCGCCGATACAATCGCCGTTGCAAAACGTGTTGAGATTGTCCGGGCGGCGGACGTGTGTTCAACGATTACGAATTAGAGATTATCCGGGATGTACTGAAACCCCAACCGCAACAATGTTATCGTAATGCGCATTTGCTTTGCCAATTGTTCCCGGAACGGGTACAATATTGCGAGGGCAAAGTATTAGCGTTTTTCCCAATCGAACACGCATTTAACCGGGTTGGCGACAAATACGTTGACATTACATTTGAATTTGCCCTAAATGATACCGAGTTATTGCAACATGAATACGTTGTATTTGGGGAATATGATTTGCAGACAATCAACCGGGTAACAAAAGAAACCGGATATTATGGCGACATTTACCGCAATGTTTATATTGAGAGGGTAAAAGATAACCCCCGACGCAATGAAGTAACGCCGGGGGTTGGTACGCAGTAACCGAGAGCGATGTTTGAGGTTATGCGGTGCAACAAAATTAGTGCTTTTTATCTGTATTACAAGCGTCCAACGTGAACAAATAAAACTTTCAAAGGTTTTATTTTTGGTAATACAAATATTATTTATACATTTGCAGAAACAAAAACCCACCGGGGGAGTACCCGGCAAAGATATGAGAATAAAAGAGAGCGATTTATTAAAACAATTGGCGACCGATAGCGGGAAAACAGCCAACCAAGTTGCCGAAATTATCATTTCGGAATTACTCAAAAACAAAGTTATTGAGGACACCCCGGAAAATTGGGGCGTTTCCGTTTTCGATGCAATAAACGAGGACGTAACCGAGGAACAAACCGCCAATTGTTATGCGGCTATTTCCGAGGCGTTGGGCGTGTATCTGAAACGGGTATATTTCATTGTCCCGGATTTGGATTTAATGGGTAACGACGATTGCCCGGAATGCGGCGGCGAAATGGAAGTTACCGACGGCGAATATAAACAGACCGGAGGCAACGGATATATTACCCCGTATGAATATACCCCGATTTTGGAGGAAAGAACGTGTAAACATTGCGGACACGTTGAGAGCGACGAACCAAGTTATTAACAATTAATATTAAAATCATGGAAGTAAGATTAAGAGTAAACGAAGCGATTGCAAAGGCGCAAACCGCCGGAATTAAAGTTTATAAAAAAGAGGTTGCCGCCCGGTTATGGGAGGGACGCACCGAAAGCGCACAACAAGTTAATATGACTAACTTATGTAACGGAACGACTAAACAGATACGCCCGGAATGGGTTGTTATCATTTGCGAAATGTGTAATTGTACCCCTAATTATTTGTTTGGCTATGAAGAATAACGGGTTACAATGGTTTGAACGCATGGCGGACGTTATGTTTTCCGATAGGTTCCAAGCGAAAGCGATTATTTCGACGTTTGGAACGTTGGGCGTTGTTTGTCTGATTGGCGCATTTTGGAACCCGTGGCAATTGATATTTGCGGGAATGTGTGCCGTAATGGTATTATGTGGATTTTCAGAATTAAAAAAGAGTAGAAAATGAGAGCGAACAAAAAGAAACCGGAAAACCCGGTACAAAAAAC
>ERZ791905.845-NODE-845-length-24383-cov-4.936411_pt1 | contig 24383 bp, 20 predicted proteins | sample MGYA00510147_ERZ791905 | MGnify/ENA primary metagenome ERZ791905 (study PRJEB30046, sample SAMN00792084) | human gut metagenome | study: EMG produced TPA metagenomics assembly of the A metagenome-wide association study of gut microbiota in type 2...
TACATCAGAGAAGGCCGGTGTACAAACTGCAGCGGATAAAAAGTTATTCGATTCTCTTCCGGATAAATTTATTACTAATATCAAACAGGGGCCAAAATCTATAGATAGGGTAATCCTTACTAAGAATACTTCTTTTTACTCTCGTGAAAATGGTGTGTATCAAGTTAGAGACGAGATTGCAGATATAGTAGCAGCAACTAAAACTACTGCAGGTGTAATGTCAGCTCAAGATAAAATTAACTTGGATGAAACCTTACCAAATGCAATAGCAAAAGAGGTTCAGGATAGAAAGGATGCAATAGCTGCCCTTAAATCTTCTTCTAATGCTTCTATAAAAGCTCTAGAGAAGAAACATGATGACTTCGTAGCAACTAAAGGCCAAGCTAATGGATTTGCTTCTTTGGATGGTAAGGGTTTAGTACCCTCTAGTCAATTGCCTTCTTATGTAGATGATGTTATTGAGGTTTATGCTACTTATGATATCAGTGAAACTGGAAAACTGAGCAATATCAAACTATACTCTGACCCTGATCATGCTAATCCTATTACGGGAGAATCTGGTAAGATATATCTGAATATTACTCAGGGTGAACCTCCTTATCAATTCCGTTGGTCAGGTACTCAATTTGTAGATAGTAATACTTCTTCTCTGATACTTGGAGAAGTTACTGGTACTGCTTATGATGGAGGTAAGGGTAAATATTTATCCAATTGGAGGAAATCTCTGGTGGATAACTTAAGATTTTATTCTCACATCAAGGATAACGGGGCTTGGACTAGAAATGCCAACGAGGTTAGATTAAACTTTGATTGTTCAAATTTCAATGACCCAGTAAGTGTAAATTCTTATAACGAACCTATACCTGCTGCTACTAAAGATTTAGCAGGTGTACAAACTGCAGCAGATAAGAAACTGTTTGATTCTATTCCTGGAGGTATTATCTCTAATATTACTACGTCATTAGCTGATGAATCATTAAAGGATAAGGCCGTAGTTAAACTAAAAATAGAGAACTACAATCGTCACGATAATGAGGATCAGACAATATTACCTGAGTATAAGAAGATATATTGGGATATTCATTTACCTGCAGCAAGCTCTGACCAAGCAGGTACTATTACTGCAGAACAGTTTAATAAACTTAACTCTGGTCTGAATGGAGATATTACCAATGCTCTGAACGAAGCCAAGGCTTATACGGATGCTGCTAAAACTGCTCTGAATGAATTGATTACCAATGAGGCTGCTGCTAGACAAGCTGCTGATAAGGTTATCCAAGATAATCTGAAGGCTCATATTGGCAATAAGAGTAACCCTCACAATGTAACCAAAGCTCAGATAGATTTAGGTAATGTACAGAACTTAGCTCCAGCAGATATGCCAGTATCTACTGCTCAAGCTACTGCTATTGCAGATGCTAAGGCCGCAGGTACAAAAGCTCAGACCGGCTTAAATACCCATGCAAACAGAAGAGATAATCCTCATAATGTAACTAGAGCTCAATTAGGATTGGCTACTACAGACCAAGTAGTATTTGCTAAAACTACTGCAGCTTCTGGTTTCTGGAAGGAATCAGATGGTAGATTAAAATCTCAAGTAGAGAATTTGAATCATACTCTGGACCAAATCTGCAATATACCTACAGTTCACTTCAAGATGAATGGTAAATACCAAGTGGGAACTATTGCTCAGAGCTTAGAGGAAATTGAACCTCTGTTGGTATCAGAGAATACTATACCTGCTTCTCAAGTACCTAACCAATCTAGATTCGAAACTTTCGTCGGAGAAGATGGTCAGGAATATGTAAAAGTAAAAGTGGTAGAGTATGAAATGCTCAGTGTCATGGCTCTCGAAGGAGTTAAGTTATTGAGAAAAGAATTCGAAGACTTTAAGAAACAATTAAACAATAAGTAATATGGCAGAAATAGCAACTTGGAGTGCTATTCTGAATAAGACCGGCCTTGGTAAGACCTCTAATGAGTGCCCTACCAAGGCTGAGTTGTTAGCACTCAATAATGGTAAGGACTCCAATGTTGACAAGGTTATTGTAATTAGTAATGCTGCTAGCTATGGTAACAATGAATGTGTCAAGTTAGAGGATATCAATGCCGAGCAATGGATTTATACATTCCAGTGGGATCCGAATGGTAATCCTTCTTTTAATGCTCCAGCTACTGGAGGTACATACCCCTTTGGTTCATTTGCTTCTAATCGAGTTAAGCAAGTAAACGGTGTTAATACTACTATCTCTCAAAGTTTGATCAATGATATCACTAAAACTTCGGAAGGTTCTTGGTATACTACAGATTACGACGGTAATAAAGGTAGAATAGTACCCAACAATACATCTACTAATAGTAAATCAATCACTGTAACTTGGACTCAGAAGTATTCAGGTAAAACTATACAGGCAACTTTTACCCAGGCAGCAGGTAGAAAAGTTTATTCTTCATGGAGTTATAACTGTAGAGTAGATAAAACTTCTTTCAGTTACAGTGGAGGTCAATCTAATGTAACTGCTAAGAGTGCAAGTAGAACTTATACTTGGAATGGTCAAGGTAGTAGTTATACAGAATCAGAAACTGCTACTGTAAGAGTTTCTAGTCCGGCTTCTATTAGTGGTAATAGTATTTCTATCCCAAGTAATAGTGGTTCTGCTAGAAATTTTACGGTTACTTTCGATTTCCCAACTGCTACAGACCAGACTATCTCAATTTCTCAGGAAGGAGGTCAAGTAACCTATGTAGATCACCTATCTATAGACCCAACTACTAAAAATGTACCTGGAACTGGTTCAGGCTTTAGGTTGACAGTAAATGCTAATTATGATAAATATATAAATGGAACTTATGTAGAAAACATTAGAACTACTTATACTTCAGCTGAAGTAGTTGAGGGAACTTCATCAGATATTACCATTTCTGGTAAAAGTTCTAGCGGATGTAGTATTAGTGTAGCACCAAATCATAATTCATCGCCTAGAACTTTTAAGATTAAGTTTACTTATAATACGGCAACTCCTGTATATTTAACAATTACACAGAATTCGGCTGAGGTAACTTATCCTAGTAGCGGTATAGTATTTGAACATAGTACTCAACAGAATAGTGGTTATAAAACTAGTACTTTATCCATTGGTACTGTTGAAGGTAAAGGAGGTAATATTTCTTTTTATATAAAAAGCTATAGGTCTAGATATGTTAACGGTTCTTTAAGTTCTACCGAAGCTATTAAACCTACTCTTATTTTGCCATCCGGAGTAACCGAAACTATTACTAATGTGAGTGGTTATTACTTTAAAGTAACTATTACCATACCTGAGCATTCAAAGCCTGCAAGCAGAACTCTTACAATCAGAGCTAATCAACCTAATGGCTTAGATAGAGAGTTAGTACAAACTGTACAACAGAGTGCTTCAACTTATGAGTTTGGTATTAGGGAAAACTCGGGGGATTCTTTGAGTACTTCTCTTACTTATTCTGGTTGGCCAGGCTCAGACTCATCCCTCAATAGACCCGTAAGAGTATACTCTAGGAAGAATGGTAATCAATTCCTTAATTGGGCTTTATCTTCTAATGTGGATTGGATTACTATATCTGGTTCAGGTGCTGGGGCTACATATAAGGTAGCCACTAATAACAGTAGTTCATCTAGAACAGGAATTATTACCTTTACTCAGGGAGAATCCAATAAAACTTGTACTCTGACAATAGTTCAAGAAGCAGGAGATGTCTATGAGTTTTATATTACTGACTCAGAGGGTAATGGGCATTACACCGATTTCACCTTCTCAGTTCCTTCAGATGGATTGATAAATAAACATGTATTTAATATTATCTCTACTCATAATGGTAGTCCCTTATCTGTAGACGATCTAGAGGGAGTCCATTCGGAGATAACAGAGAAATTAATCGGCTTGGTAACCACACAAGATACTCAATCCCCATTCAGGTTTATAGCAAATATAAGTAGAGCAGGCACTACTGTAAGAACTGGAGCAGATACTTATAGACAGAAGCCATCTGGAAAAACAGCAATTTTCAGAGTTATTCAAGAAGCTAAAATATATAATTTCAGATTGGAATTAAGTTTAAATATTTCAAACGGTAATGATCATGATCAAGATAAGTGGGGATTATTTGATACGGCTAATATACCTCATACTTCTGACTTTATGTATGATATGAGCTTAATACGTGAAGGTATTATAGTAGACTCAGTAGAAGGTAAAATAACTGTGAATTCTCTTCAAAGTACTACTAAGGATATAGGGGTTGGAGATAATGTTTATGTATTGGCCTATAATTCTGTAAGAGGTTTATGGTTATCAATTGGTAACTTTAGGATTGAAGAGGGAATTAATACCCATCATTGGGATGTTTCTTGGCCCACCTAGACAATTTAATCCTAAACACAACACTAGTACATTTATTGATAGATAAATTTAATTATTAACTTTAAAACTAAATCATTATGGAAGTTAAATCTGGTGAAGGTACTGTAGTGGTTGCGGATCATAATCGTTATAGTGATGAATGTTGTAATAATCGAGGATGGGGCTCCGGTTGGGGTGCTGTCGGTGGAGCTTTAGTAGGTGGTGGTTTTGGTGCTGCTGCAGTTTCTGTGTGGGACAAAATCAATGACACAAAAGCTGATATCCAAAAAGTGGAATCTACTGTTCAGGAAGCAAAAGCTGGTATTTACAAAGACATATCTGATGCTGCTCGTGGAGTTACTTCTGAAGTTGCAGGAGTTTCTAGACAAGTAGAGGGTGTAGGTAAAGAAGTACTTAACAATCGCTTTGCTACTGAACGTGGCCTTTGTGATCTTGGTTATAAGACTAATTCTGATATCCGGGATTCTCGTGATCAAATGGGAGCAGGGTTCAATCGGGTTATGGATCGTCTTTGCCAGATGGAACATCAACAGTCAAATTGCTGCTGTGAAATTAAGAGCTTAGTTAGAGAATCCGAAAACAGATTAGCTCTTCAAGCAGAACGTAATCATTGCGAGGTAATGAAAGGCCAGCAAGAGATTAAGTGTCTGATTGAGAACACTGCAAAAGACCAAGAAATTGCTAGACTGAATCGAGTAGTTGATGCTCAAAGAGATCAGAACATTATTAACTCGGTAGTACAGGCTTTAGGTAATAAAACTGCATAATTTCTATTAAAGTTGATTAGGGAAAAGGGAGGTACCTGTAGCAGGTATTTCCCTTTTTTCGTTTTAATCTAGTAAGAAACATGGAAGAGGATAATAAACTACAAACCTTTACTCTCCAAATGCAACTACCGGCTCCTAATTTAGAGGTAGCAAAGAGAGTAGCTGATGAAGCACAAAGACTGATAGATATCTATGGATACTATAATTTCTTGAACCTAGTAGAATTTATGAAACAGAATCCCAGTATGGTTCAAATGGGATTAAGTCTAATCAATAAAAATAATGCAGTATGGAAGAAATGAAATTTAAATCATTACAAAGAGGAGATTCAGTCTTTACTCTAGAAAGAGACAGAAGATCAATGTACCCAATCTTTGACCGAGCTAAAGTAGTAAAGGTAGGAGAAAGTAAACCCAGAGCTAATGAAAATGGTGATGGCTTTTCTAATCTTATAGAAATTGTTCTTCAAGATTCCATTGGTACAGTAACCGTATATTTACCTTCGGATGGGAATGAGGGTATTTATAACAATGTGTACTACACTTTAATTGGAAGTAATATTGTAAACGAAGTATCATTGCAAAGGTCACAGGCTCTTGGTATTATTAATAATGTAGGTAAATACGAGAACATAATAAAGGAATGCGATAATATCCTTGCTATGTTTGAAAACAAGGAGCCCACTAATGGTAGTCAATTCAATGAAGAATTCGCTTCATTCAGGAAAGATGTAGTATCAGTATTACAATCACAACAGCAAGCCATAAATCTTATGATGGATTCACTTGGCTTGAATAAACCGAAGGAAAATCCAGATGGCAAGTAAGTCAGTAAACATAACTATAAGTACTCCCTTGGGAGACTTACAGATATATACTGACCCAAAAGAACAGGCTAGAGCTGAGAGGTTAATTGCAGAAACTCCTTCTATCATGAGGAATGCTTATGATAGAGCTACTGAGAAATTCGGCAATCAACTTCTCAGACTTGTGAAAAAATGCCTAAGAACAGGTACTCCCCCAAGAGGAACCCATTGGGATCCTCACTCTGCTAATACTATTAAACGATATGGAGAGCATACCCTTTTGAATTATACGGGTCAGTATTTGAGATCAGTACAAATAGTAAAACAGAAGAATCGAACTTACGTAGGTATACCTACTAACCTTAAGAAAACCAGAAAGGGCGATAGGACTAGTAAAAGAACATTGAACCAAGTAGCTATCATGTTAGAGTATGGTTCTAGAGGTGGTAATTTACCTCCAAGACCTCTATGGGCACCAGCTTTCGAACAAGTTGGTGGTAAGAAGGTTCTGAAGGAAACTATAGTAAGAGAACTTCGTAAAGAAATAAGGAAATATAGAAGATAATGGGATTCACTATAAGCAAGAATCAAGGTTCAGGTAGGACTGTTATAACGGTAACACCAGAAGAAAAGAATGCTACGGACAAAGATATAGTTCAGATCTTAACAGTAGAAGCTGTAGATGGGTCAACTAAAGAAGTAAAGCTTATCCACAAGAAAGGGGAAGGCAATTATGAATACACTTTCAGAGTTTCACCCATTGAATTATACTTTGAGCCTACAGGAGAAAGTAAAGAGGTTACTATTGTATCTACTAAACAAATGGTAATCAATGGAAAGAAAGTTGGTGATCCAGTTAATGTAAATTATACTAGGGAAAACTCGGGAGATGTATCTGGCTCTGGTACTACTCTTATCATGAGCTTAAACGATAATACTCATAATGATAAACTTGGCCAAGTAATTTTCATACAGGATGAATCAGGTAAAACTGTAGTTGTAACTTGTAGACAGGGTAAAAAAGAGAACACTGTTGGAGGGGATATTGGTCTTATCCAATTATGGTCTGGTTCTGGAGTTCCTGAAGGTTATGTACTTTGTGATGGAAGTCAAGTAAGTATAGCAGAATACCCAGAATTATATAAAGCTATTGGAGATAAGTATAATACTGCTTCTACTAAAGCTGGCTATATAAGTGTTCCAGACTTAAGAGGTAGATTTGTAGTAGGGTATGATCCAAGTAATCAGGATTATAATACCATTGGTAACATGGGAGGAGAAGCCCTAGTAACTCTTACTCTAGACCAAATACCACCACATAGTCATAAGATTACGTTTAAAGAAGAAAAATGGGGAGACAATGCTAATAAGCAACCATTCCCTAATCATACTAGGCCTGACTCAGATTATTCAGCTTATACTCAGCCAACTGGTGGAGGTAGTGCTCATGAGAATAGGCCACCATATTATGTATTGGCTTATGTAATGAAAATAAGATAGGAGGTAATTATGGTAAATTCACAAGAGATAGTAGAGAGAACCTTCTATATATGCTTATTGAAGGTTCTCTTAGAAAAGAAGATGGGACTTAATCCTGAGGATTATTTACCTTTATCACAAGAGAATGAAAAGAGATTCCAAGAAGATAAGGAAGCAATAGATAAGTTCATTTACTTATTTGGTATAGGTAATAACCAGGTAAGAGGTCCTAAAACTTGTCCAAGGATAACTATAGAAAGCACGGCTTATTATCCTGGAGATATTGGAGTAGAGAAATATATCATTGGAGATAAATTAGAGGCAGGCAATTATCAGATGTCAGAGTTCCCGTATGAAACCAAGGATATCACTATCGATATTCATCTGGTAGCAACTACTCAGAATGATATGAGATTACTTCACTCTATTCTTCATGAAGCATTACCCACTAGGGGATATATAAGACCTTACTTCAATGATTTAGAAGAATGGGATAAAGGTAGGATAGCTCCTACTGGGAATCTGTTTATAGAGATTGGTAATTTCTATGATCACCCAGATGAATACCATGGATTATTGGAAAAGGTATACCAATATATATGTAAGGATGGTATTATACCAGAAAAACTGGTAGAAATGGGGGATCTAATACCTATAAAAGATATAAGTCTTTTACTAGGACCAGAATACCAAAAGGACGAGGAGATGCTCAATCTCAATATACATGTTTAACTCAAAAATTTACTAAAATGAAAAAGTTAGTGTTTATGCTGATGGCACTCATTTTACCAGTGTCATTATTTGCTGCAGAAGTAGAACCTTCAACTGGTTCAGAGTTCGTAATCAATCTGGGTACCTTTACGGGTATAGTAACTTTGGTATCATCTTTGGTTACTCAGATACTAAAGGTAATCCCAGCTATCAAAGACAACAAACTTGCTAAGATTGGTATATCTGCCTTAGTAGGTATTCTTGTATGTCTTATAGCTTGGGGATTACAACTTACATCATTATTGGAAAACTACCCATTCTATCAGGTATTAATTTATGGATTAGCTGCTGGTTTATCAGGATGTGGTTTCTATGATGTGATTAAGGCTATCGGAGGTTTATTTAAGAATAAAGAAGATTAATTTTCTAATAATACCAGTAAGGTAACGATACTTACTGGTATTAATTAAATTAATGTATAACCTATAAAACACAAGGATATGTCAAAATCACCAAGCGTTGTTTTTAAATTCGAGAACAACAATGTTCAACAGACTACTCCTCTTTTAGGAGTATCATGTTTCTTGGCTAGAACTGAAAAAGGTCCCTATGATGATCCTTCAGAATTAATCACTTCTTTCTCTCAATTCCAAAGAATATTTGGTAAAGAGATTGTACCTGATGGTTCTGTATCTAACATAGAGAAAGCTTTAGTAGGAGGTTCTAAGCTAAGAATTATTCGTGTATTGGGAGCAGGTGCTAAAAAGGGTACCATTACTAAAGCAGAAGACTCTAGAGTATTAGAAGAAGATGAGATTGAATTAGCTTCTGCTATACCTGGAGAAGTTCAAGCTTCTGAAGTAATGAAATTTACTTCTGGAGGTACTAATGTAAGCTTTGGTTTGGTAACTAAAGGTTATGGTGATCCTATTGGTTCTGGAGAAACCTTTAAAGTAGGTTTTTCTAAATCAGTGAATACCATCTTTTATAACATATATGATGCCAATGGTTCTATCCTGGAATCAGGTCCGGTAATTACTTATAAAACTAAGGATGCTCAGAATAAAACTTCTGTAGATTACCTGGCTTTAAGCAACTTTGCTAGTAATTCTGCATACCTGGAACCTAAGATGGTAACCACTACCGATAAGATTAAGTCTTTCGAAAACCTGGTAGCTTGGCTTCAGACTTCAATTGACCAAACCGAGAATCCCCTAACTATTCAAGTTGGAGGTAAAGAAGCCACTAGTACTGAGACTATGTTCAATGGTACACTGGGTACTGCTGGTGCTGACCCTACTGCAGATGAATGGATTGCTTCTTTGGATTTGGTAAAGGATTATACAGATGTTTATCAGTTAGCTTGTTCTCATATTCATCAACATCTGAAAACAGATCAAGATGTTTTAAAAGTACATAAGGCTGCTAAAGATATGTGTGCTGAATTGCAAGAATATACCTATTACATCGAAGTACCTAAATATACTACCCATTATTCTGAGGGAACTCAGCCTAGAAATAAGCAGAGCATTATCACTTGGATTAATAACTGTTTGGGTAGTATCGGTAATTCTAAGTATGCGGCCTATTTTGCAGGTGGTATCAAGTACTACAATGAATTCGGGTTACTTACTAATTCAGATGTATTGGGTACTATCTTTGGTTTGGGTGATACTTCTGCTTCTAACTATGGACCTTGGAAGTCATTTGCCGGTATGAATCGTGGAGTAATCTATGATGGTCAGGGCCCAGTAAGTCCTAACTATGGTAGTGATTCTCGTTATAATGAACTAAACGAATTGGCTCAGATGTATGCCAACATGATTGTAATCAAAGATACTCCGTCTTCTGGTAAACAAACCATGTTATGGCATTGCTTCTCTTCTCAAGTAAAACAGGATTCAGAAAGATTCCTTTCAATTGTAAGATTGAATTTGTACTTGAAGAAGACTCTTCGTCCTATATTGAATAAGTATTTGGAAGAACCCAATATCTGGGGTACTTGGAAGAATATTTATCTTGAGGTAAAACCAATCCTAGATAATCTGGTAGATGAAAATGCTATGTCAGAGTATACATGGATGGGTGACCAGGATGCTGGCTCTTATTCAGAACTCTCTGTAAATAATGAAGCTGATGTCCGTCAGGGTAAATATAAAGTAATCCTGAAGTACAAAGATATTGTTCCTATGCAAGAAATTACAATTAACATTGTAATCGATGCAGCTTCTAAATCAGTTAACATTTCAGAAAACGAATAACATTAAAATCATAAAACATGGGAGCAAAAGTAAAGAATCCTAGAAAGAAATTCCTATGGAGCATCTCTTTCCCAAAACATCCTATCAATACATATCTATTCCAGACTTGCCAACTTCCAGATATTGAGATTGACCAGGTTGCTCATGGTGATGTAAACAGAGATGTAAAAACTGCCGGTAGAGTTACCGTAGGTAATCTGGTAGTAGAGAAACTTTTAACTACTGCTGGTTCAGATACCTGGCTTCAAGATTGGTTATATTCTTGCCAAGATATGATAGCTGGAGGTGGGTTAGTTCCTAGTGAATATTGGGAAACTGCCATTGTAAATGAACTTGCAGAAGATGGAGTATCTGTCCTAAATACTTGGCTGCTTGAAGAAGTTTGGCCTTGTAAAGTAACTGGCCTTGACTTAGATCGTATGGCTTCAGAAAACACAATAGAAAATATAGAATTTTCTGTCGGTACTTGCGATAAGTATTAACTCTCTTAGTCATTTTCTTACTAGAGTTTTAGGTGGAGGGGTGGGATTCCTAGATAAGGAGTTTCACCCCTTTCTTGTTGATACTTACCGCTACTATGAAATTATGAACTTTTAAAAATTAGATAAAATGGATATGACACTAAGAACCTTAGTATTCACGGCTCCTTCTGGTAGACTTTTTGAAATCAGAGAGCAGAATGGTGAAGATGAAGAAATTATCACCAACCCGGTAGATTCAAAGAATCTTATGAATCTTACCAAGTATATTTCAGCAATAGTAGTTAAAACGAATGCTACTAAGTCAGGTAGATTAACCATAGAGGATGCTCTTAAGTTACCTTTGCTGGATAGATACTGTATTCTATTTAATTCTCGAATCTTTTCATTGGGGGAAGAAGTAGAATTTACTTATAAATGGGATAACAAAGATTCTGTAACTTATTCTCAGGACTTGGGAGAATTTCTTTTCGATTATGCAGTACTTCCTACAGAACAAGAAATGGAAGAAAAACCCAATGCCATTCCTTACTACCCGGGAAGAAAAGGAGAAGATGGATTTACTCTTATGCAATATACAGAGGAATTGAACTCAGGTAAGGTAATCCAATTCGAATTGATGAATGGAGAAAAAGAGTCTCAGATGGTTCAGCTTTCACCAAGTAAACTTACTCGACACTCTACTCTCCTACTTCGTAATCTTAAATTAAAGGTAGATGATAAATTTGAGAAAGTAGAAAACTTCTCTCTATTCTCATCAAGGGATATGGCAGAAATTCATCGGTTGGTAAATACAGTAGACCCAATCTTCCATGGATATACTCAAATCGAAAATCCAGAAACTGGGAATATGATAGATTACCCAATTATGGCTGCTCCTGATTTTTTCTACTTGACGGGAGATATAATTTAGAGGAAGATTACATATACATTACTCGGGCTGAGATAGTCTTAGACTATCTCACCTTTTTGTGTCTACCCGTTCGTAAAAGAAAGAAATTCCTACTCATAGCTGAGAATTATTATAAACAAATGAAGAAGAAAATGTCAACATGATAGGAGATACAAAAAGTTTAGTAGAAGTCGGGGTATCAATGGTACTCCGAGATAAGTTTAGCTCTGAAACCGGTAAAATTTCACAATCATTCAACAATATGGTGAATGATATGAATGACTGGAACAGGGCTATTCAGATGAGTGCAGGTAATGCTGTACAAAACAGTATGAGATTCCTTGGAGGCATGGCAGAAGCTTATCAATATTCTGCTAAGGTCCAAGATACCATATTTATGGCCTCAAAGATTGCAGGAGCTACAGCTGAGCAACAAACAGAAATGATGCAATTAGCTCAAGCAGTCAATGCAGTTACTCCCTTGACTGCTGCAGATATTGCTTCCGGTCAAAGATATTTAGCAATGGCAGGTAATACAGTAGAACAGATAAAAGATATGACTGGGCCTGCTGCTAAGTTAGCATCTATCCTTGGTCAACCATTTGGAGGTAAAGGAGGTGTAGCTGACTTGATGACTAATATCATGTCAATGTATGTTATACCTTCTCAACAGGCTACTAAGGTTACAGATGACTTATATACTGCTGTAACTAATGCTAATATGTCTCTTACCGATTTGGCTCAAGCCATTACCTATGCTGGAGCTGACATGGCTAATGCAGGATACGATTTAAGACAGACTGCTGCAGCTATTGGTGTATTGGGAGATATGGGTATTCAGGGTTCATCAGCTGGTACTGCATTAGCAAATATGATCCGTTATTTGCAACTTTCTTTAGCCGACCAGAAAAAGAAAGGATTTAGTGCATTAACTAGTTTAGGTTTAAGTCCACAAGATTTCTTTGATGCTGAAGGTAATCTTATTCGATTAGATAAGGTATATCGTAAGTTTGGAGAAGCTCTTATGAATAAACCCCTTCTGGAAAGAACTAAAGCTTTCTATAATATCTTCGGAGTTCGAGGTACTCGTGATATCTCTAATCAGATTAGAAATATGATGGCGGGTTCTGATAAGATGACTAAGATCTTAGAACAATACGATAAGAACTCTGGCATAGTAGAACAGGTTACTGAGGAAAGATTAAAGACTCCTCAAGGTATCATTGAAGCTTTCAAGTCTAACTTTGAAAACTTAGTAGTGAATATAGGTTCAACTTTAGCCGATGTATTTAATCCCATATTAACTGTATTCACTAAGATATCCCAATGGGTACAAGGAATAGCTGGTACTATAGGAGGTCAGATAGTAGTTAAAGCATTAGCTTGGGGTTCAATTACAGCTTTAGTAGTAAATGGCTATAGGTATCTAGCTGCTACTGGTAGAATGCTTTCTACTTATATGCAACAAACTAATACTCAATCTCAGGCTACAGCAAGTGGAGTTAGTAAGTCTGCAGCTGCAGCTGCAGTATTGGAGACCCGATTAATACATATCACTCAGATTATGAGAGAACAATATTACCTTCAAAAGGCAATGGCATTCGGTTGGACTGCTGGACCTAGAGGAGGTTGGTATGGGCCAGATGGTAAACGTATTAGGAAATTTGGAATACCTGGGCCAACATTGGGAGGACTTGGTGGAGGTACTACTAAACCGCCTACTCCTACTGCCGGACCTGCAGTAGCTAGGTTAGGTATGAAAGGTTTATTCGGTAGATTGGCTGGATTCTTGGGAGGCACTTGGGGAATGGCCATTGGTATAGCATTACCTCTTGTAGCCGATTACTTACCCAGGTTAATAGATTCCTTAAATAAGAACACCGACTCTAATCTATCAAAGGAAACTCTAACTAGCGATGAATATTTGACCGAGAAAATGGCAAGAGCTATCAGAGCAGCTTTATTGAATGATAAACCTAATGGTACTGTTAACATTACTATTGATGGAGCTCCTGTTGGTTCTGTAGCTCCAGGTGAAACTTTAGGAGTTAATTATGCTACTCAAATTGGATTAATACCTTAAATTATGGCAAGAATATTAGGAAAACTAGCAGGTAAGGTTGTTAAGAAATATAATAATAATCTTACCCAAGATACTGCTGGAGTACTTACCGGTCCCATAAATAAATTATGGAGAGCTAAGATACACCTTAATCGATTAACTTCAGGTTTACCTAAGGATACTGCTCCAAGAGGTAAACTGTTTAATCCTAATGGGGCTTTGGGAGAAAAAGAAAGATCTTCCAAGAATCCAGTACTTAACAGTTCTCTTCAAAGCATTAGGAGATTACAACTTCAGCATGGGAATATTAGGATTGACAGAGATGATCCTGCTCAAGGTAGGACTGTAGTAGAAAACAATAAACTTTATGGAGTAAGCCAAGATATAAGAAAACTAAACCAGGTAATCATTTATAATACTAATGTTAGCCCATACCAATATATTGTTTTACAGAATAGACCTTTGAGCTTTGACTTTAGAGGAGAAACAACTTGGGCCACCATTAAGTCTATGGGTAGAAATACTCCTATGTATCATTATACGGGTTCAGAGGATATTGTACAATTCAATGTATCTTGGTACTGTGATGATCCAGATAATCCTGCTGAAGTATTAACTAAATGCAGGTTATTAGAATCATGGAGTAAATCCAATGCCTATCAAGCAGCTCCTCCAATCTTACAGATTCAGTGGGGAAATTCTGATACTTTTGAAGGTCATTATTATATACTTACTTCTGCTACATATTCTCTTTCTAATTTTAGAAATGCTTCTAGACAACGTATGAAAGGCTCAGTAGATATAAGAGAAGACTTAAACCTGTATCCTGCTACTGCTACTCAAGAATTAATATTCAAACGAGTAAGCTCATATAGTTTATCTTATGAGGATATTGTTAAAAGTAAAGCTGCAGAAAAGACTGTGGGTATTTTTACAACCGATAAAATCAAGTAACCATGGATATAACTTCTTATTTAGTTGGAGCAAGTCCATACGATAATGGATTTACTCTGAATTATGGAGATGGAGATTATTCTTTAGAATCCTACCCATTACTTATACCCTCTTCTCCCAATGACTTTCAGCATACCTTGAAAGAGGGTGAAACTCTACAGAATATCGCTTATAGGTATTATGGAGATTCTGGTAAATGGTATATTATTGCTGAGTATAATAACATAATAAATCCGTTCACTGAATTAAAAGGTGGAATGGTATTAATGATACCGGCTTATGGAAGTTAAAGCAAATAATCCCATATTATATAAAGGCACAGGTACTCCTTACCTAGCCATTTTTGATAATCAAGGTATACCAGTTATGAACCCTCTTACTGGTATACCTTTAGGAGCGTATATAAGTAGCTGGTCATATGTATATGATGAAGAAAAAGAAAACTTAGCTACAATAACTATTGATACTGGTAATCCAGATACTGTAGATGTAGAAGCTTTACAGGAAAATAGAGATATCTTTTTACAGTGGGGATATATTTTTAGTAATGGTACATTTGTATCAAGCCCAGCTATAAATATCAAAGTAAGAGATTTCGATTGTATCTTTGATTCTACAGGTACCCATATAACTATCAAATGTATTGATGGCACGAATCATCTTAGGTTTATGCCACCTCATAAACCCACTGAGGATACCGATGATAGTATGGTTAAATTCTTGGATTCAGGATGCGGATTAAATGTTGGAGTAATAATAGAAAGGTTTGAGTAATGGCAAATATAATAAGTAATCAAGCTTATGAAGCTATACAGGTACCAACAGAAGTTACTCCTGAAGTACAGGGTACCATTCTGTATGCTAATCAATTTAGTGGTATAGGTCAAGTTGGTATGCCAGACGATTTAGCTGAAGTACTTAATTCTAACTTAGGTACAATAGGTAACAATGTTCTAGTTCAACTAGAAGCTAAGATGGCTGCCTATGGTAATGGGCCTTGGTATGTGGATAGTAGAGATGGGGTAATTTACATACATAACCGTAAATTTCAACAACCTCCTCATCATACCTACATATTCCAAGCTGAAAACGGAGAAGTATTAAGAGTATCTTTTACTACTCAAAGATCTACTAAGCAGAAGATGATGCAAGTGGGTAATACTATAAAACCTGAGGATAAGCAAATACAAATCCAGGTAAGTTACATCGATGACCAACAGAATGAGATTCTACATGACCCACTACAGTTAGATGCCCTATCTACAGTAGATGTGCAAAGCCCAGGATTATTTCATAGATCCCCCGAAGTTTTAAAACCCCATGTTGATAGTAAGGTAGAGAAATGGAAAGAAGATAGATTGAAATCCTTAGATGAAGAATTGGCTTCTAAAAAACAAGCTCAAAGACTAAAGACTGAATCTGCTAAGAAAGAATATGATGCTAAGGGTACTGGTTATTTAGATGCAGGTGGTGGATTAGAGTCTATGTCCGATACAGAATTAAGGGATGCTACTTCTCAAATGCTAGAGGAAGCTTATACTAAAGGAGAACTAACTAATATAAAATCTTCTATTGATGCACTAGTAGCGGGAGGAATGGACCTTACTTCTGCAATGAAACAAGTATACCAGGGTTTAAATTTCGTATTCAAAAATAAATACACTGAGGTATGGACTGAAGTTTGGGAAGACCCTCGTTCGTATTCTTCTGGAGAATTAAAGTCTTCTAGTCGTGTGAATAGTATGACTGAACTAAATGCCGAGAAAAGGAAAACTCAGGAGGGGCTAGCTAAAATGCAAGAAGATCCAAATATCATTGTCTATCCTTTAACTCTTCATGAAGAATCCTATTATCCTCAAACTTATAATCCAGTCCAAGCTGGTAGAGGTCCTGGAGATAATCATGGGTACTATCGAAGCCGAGTAAAGGTATTCAAAAAGGTAAAACAGCTTTTGAAAGTACCCGCTTGGAAAACTCTTACTAACTTATATGATAGAACTGGAGGAGTAGGCAATAGAGAAAGAGCAATGAGGATAAATGCTAATGGAGGTTTAAAGATAACCGAGAAAAAGCTGGTCTGCCAAATGCAAGTAGTAGGAAGACCTTCATTAAAAACCTCTATGGTACTTCAGCTTTTGAACGTTGGTAAAAGGTGGTCAGGGTATTGGTATATAAAGAAATGTACTCATAGAATGGATGCTGGTACAGGATATATTACTGACTTAGAATTAGTTAGGAATAATGGAACAGCTGGCTTTCAAGTTGCTGCTGGTAATATTAATACCCAAGATGTGGTATCTAATAATGCCAGAAGTCAAGGAACTACTGACGTAGGTAAAAATAAAGCTGGAGATGCTCATTCTTCTGATTTTACCATAAATGCTACTAAGGCAGAATATGAAGCTTTCAAAGCCTTGGATGGTAATACCGAAGAACAAAGAAAGTTTGTTCAAGATATGGTTATCTATAGGGAACAGAATGCTAATACTCCTACTAAAGGTAATGACGGTATCATAGAAGTAGAAAGAACTGTATACCAATCTACAGGTAAAGATGGAGAAGATGTAGTTACCATTACTAATGTTAAACGTAAAAAGGTAGAAGCTACTAAGGATGTATATCGAAAGTATAATTTCAATATAGATTACATTATTAAACAGATGAACCAAGACTTTTCTAAAACTGAATAATATGGCTTATGAATCAGCAAAAACAATAACTGAACAAGGATTAGAATCCTTGGGAAGATACTATTCAGTGTACAGGGCCATGGTAGTTAATAACACAGACCCCGATCATATGAATCGTATAAAAGTGGCTATACCTGAAGTAATGGGAGGAATAGTACTCTGGGCTTATTCAAAGGGTCAACATGGATCTACTGGGTCTGGTTTTAAAATGATGGCTCCTAAGAATGGTGATATAGTATATATTACCTTTGAGTATGGTGATCCCAGTAAACCTCTATGGGAATATCATGGTTGGGCTCAAAACCAAATACCTGATATCCTGGATGATCCCGATACTATGGGTATAGTTACACCCAATGGGAATAGAATCTGGTTAAATGATAAAGATGGGTCACTTAAGATGTACCTATATGGGTCTGCTACTATCTATGCTGAAGGCCCAGTAAGTATAAATTCTAAAGCTCAAGCTTATGTGAATGCTTCAAAGGTTATAGTGAACCAAGGTAATAATGATGGTATAATCAATATCAATGAATTAACCCAGAAACTAAACCAATTAGTTTCAGAGATAGAATCATTAAAAGCTCAATATAATTCTCATACCCACTCTGGTATTCAATCGGGACCTGCAGTTAGTGGACCTGTTATTACTCCAGTCACGAAACCATTTTCTACTTTTAATAAAACAGATTATGAGGATTCTAAATTTGTACATTAATGGCAAATAACTTATACACTAATATTATCGGTATTGGCCCTTTGTTTCCAATACGGATTACTGAGAATGAAAAGGGAGAGAAAGGTTGGTATCCAGTAAATGGGGATATTGAACTTGTTCATAATAACCTATCTGCTCTCCTTTGGTATGATATAGGTCAAAGATTCAGGCAAGAAGATTTTGGTACTAGGCTATGGGAATGTATAGAAGAACCCAATACCCAGGCTTTAGCTTTCTTGGTAAAAGACTTCTTAAAGAAAGCTATCTCTACCTATGAAACTAGGATTACTTTTAAAAGCCTGAATACGAGGTTAGAGGGTACCAAGCTTTTCATCGAAATGAATTATGTAATTAATCAAACTGGTAGCCAACAGGTATTGGGTATTAGTTATGATAGGTCTGAAAATATTTTAAAACCTTACTAGTATGATAACGAATAAATGGCTAAACCCTTATCAGAGATCCTTTCAACAGATTAAAGCTAAGTTGATTGAATCTCTTACTACTATCAAGGATAAGAATGGTCAGACTCTTATCACGGATTATTCCGAAGGTAATATTCTGATAATTATCCTATCTCTGTTTGCAGCTATTGCTGAAGTACTTCATTATTACATTGATAACGTGGGTAGGGAATCTTTCTTATCCACGGCTCGGCGTTATGATAGTGTAGTAAAGCATGGCTTATTGGTGGACTATCGCCCAAGAGGAGCAGTAGCTGCTTCAGTAGATGTAATCCTAACTCGTGATCTTACAGGTAGTAATATTGCTTCTAGGTTGACTATCCCAAAAGAAACCCTCTTTACAGATGTTAACGGTAACTCTTGGCTTTCTGCTAGAGATGTAACTTGGTATGCTAATGTTACTACTTGTAAAATACCTCTGATTCAACATGAGAAATATAATCAGTCTGGGTTGTCAGGATTAGTAATACCTTCAGAAGGTAGGCCAGAAATTACAATAGGTAAATTACCTGATGGTAAATATTATGAGCATGGTACAATGCAATTATCCATTGATGGAACTACTTGGACTTTAGTAGATACCTTTGCTTATTCTAAACCTTCAGATAAACATTTTATGGTAACTGTCAATGCTAGCCAAGTTGCCGTAATAGTATTTGGAGATGGTACCTTTGGTTCTATACCTTCTGCAGGTCAAAAGATAACATCGGCAAGTTTCTATATCACTACTGGTATTCAAGGCAATGTACCCGCAGGTTCTATTGTACAAACTCCTGCTATAGTAAAAGCTTCTATATCTGAGGCTACCACTAGTAATCAATATGCTGCAGGAGGAGGTTCTAGTTATGAGAACTTTGGTATGTTAAAAGAACATATACCCTTGAGTGTTAAAACTCTTGGAGTAGCTGTAAGCAAACAGGACTTCGTAGATTTAGCTATGCTAATAGATGGAGTAAATAAAGCTGCCGTAGATTATGAATGTGGAAGGAAGCTTACAGTATATATCAGTGCTGATAATGGTGGAGTAGCTGATTCTGCTATGATAAACAAGGTTTATACCCAACTATCACAGAGAGCCCCCTTAACTACTTGGCTTCAAGTTAAATCTGCAGGATTAGTAGATATAACCTTAGAGATAGAAGTAACCGGTAAGAAATCTTATAAGACCAACGAAATCCAAGCTCAAGTTCTGAATGCCTTATACAATGCTTATTCTATTGAGAACTCCGAGATTGGGGGCAAAGTAAGAATCTCAGATATTTATGCTTTGATTGATAACCTATCTACGGTAGATTACTTACATATCAAGAAGTTCTATATTAAACCTTGGCCTGTTACCATATATGGTAACAAGGAATTACTTCTTGGTCAGTTTAAATTAGAGAAAGCTAATGGGTCCATGACCTATTTTATAAACTTTACTGGAAGCAATTCATACACTGTAAAAGCTTCAAGTGGAGGATTCCAAACTACTGGCTCTGTAGGTAGTACTATAAACATCACTGATAAAAATAATGGTATCACTTTCTCTTTGGACATACAAGCAAATGGCTATCAACAGGGATATCGTTATTCTATTACTATCTCAGAACCTAATATGGATTATGAAGATCCTGGATATAACTTACCTGTATTCCAGAAATCTTCTCAATTAACTTTAACTGTTCACGAAACTGTTTAATATGATAGACCTTAAGAAACTTATAGATTTCCTACCTTTTGAATATAAAGACCAAGACACTTATAAGGTAGATGGAAAGGGTATCTTAGAAAGGTTCCTAGAAATTTGTGGAAGTTATTTTCAAGATAATATATCCGCAGATATTGAGAGTTTACTAGGAATAACTGACTTTGATACCTGCCCAGAGATTTATTTGAATTACCTTTGGGAAAGCTTTGGGCAATTACCTTTTGCAAGGTGGAATAATATTGATGAAGGGGCTTTTAAAACTTATTATAATGGTCTGTTAAGTGAAGCTGAATTAAATAGCCTTAAGTCTAAATGGGTTTTACCTAAGAAAGGGGCTTTAGCTTTAACTACTAAACAGATAAGAGATTTACTCAAGTATTCTATATCTCTGATAAAGATACGGGGTACTTCTCAGTTCTTTGAGATATTATTCCGAATGTATGGGTTAAACTGTACCATTGATGACCCCGCTAAATCAGGTTATGATGGTTGGTTAAAAACACATCCTTACTTTGACCAAGATCAGTATTATGATAAATCTAACTTTGATAACATTTACGGTTGTAGTCAATGTATCAATGTAACCTTCCATATAACTGGACATGGTTATTCAAATAACTCGGGAGAATTTATAGAGTTCAGAAAAGCTATAGAAAATATAATCGATAGATTTAAGCCTTATCATGTAGGAGCTACTATTGATTATGGTTTTAATATAAATGATAATTATCTGATAACAGCCGATTTTGTAGACCCAAATATAAACACTATTCAGCCTGGGTATATAACCTCTGTACCTATTAAGGTTACAGTCTCTAGTAATTATCAAAATGCCGACTTAAGGTATCAGGTATCTGGAGATGGTAATACTTGGGGTTACAAGAAATATGAAAATGGCACTATTTTTAATGCCACTATAGGTAATCAGACTTATTATTTTAGAAGTGTGGGGGACCCGACTAAAGTTACCCAAGTTCATGTAAAATTAAAGGAAGTAGTCAAATCCTATAATATATCGGTTAATCCAACTACACTGCATATTACACCAACTAATAAGGAGGTATCGGCTACAGTTACAGCTACTCTTTATCAAGAAGGTAAACAGACTCCAGTTAATATACAATTGGTTGGGGAAACTGAAGTTAAGCCTTCTGGTTCAACTTATAAATTTAAAGAGCCAGGTACTTATGAATTCCAGATTGTAGAATACCCAGTAAAAAGAGTTTCACTGGTTGTTACTAGAGAACCTAATAAATACAAGGTTAAATGTACTCCAGAAGAATTCAAGCTATTAAGTAATGTAACTAGTTTAGCTAAAACCATACTAACTATAGAAGATGATTATGATGAGGAAGGTTTGGAATGTTACTTGATTGGTAAAGATGATACTAGGTATAAATCTGGGGATACTTTCCAAACATTTGGTACTGGAGTTTATAAGTTTGCTTGTACTAAGGATAATTTAGAGAACTTTGATGGTATAGGAATATTTACCGTATATACCAGTATCTCTAAATTCACCTATCATTTATCTAAAGAATATCAAACTTTATCTTTAGAGATGGGAAGTGGATCTGTAAATCAAGAACTTTACTTATCAGTAACTCCCTCTGATGATCCCGATAATCTTATAGATTATGGAGTTAGTATTTATTGTGATAATACTAAGTTAACCGATATTACCTTGAATAAATCTGGTAATGGTAAAGCTAGTGCTACTTATTCATGCAATAAACCGGGAAGTTATAAAGCTGTATGTAAGGGAGATCCTTCAGTTTATACTATTTGGTCAGTATATAGTTATACCAAACCAGAAGATCCCTATATTTATATCGAAGCCGTAAATCCTTCAGATCCTAATTGGATATCTCCAAAGGATTGGGCTAATACTCCAAATAACCAGAAGGTAAATGTATCATATCAACTTGCTGAAGGCAAGTCGGTTACTATCCGAGTAATGCCTTTCGAAATAGAGGAATATGATTCAGTATTACTTATGGAAACCGGAGCAGAGTATAAATTCGAAGAAGTTATTACTTTAGATAAAGCGGGTACCTATACCTTTGTTGGTAAGGGTAATAAAGACAAGAAGGCTACATTAGTAATCAAAGACTATAATCTTGAAGTTAAGATAAGTTGTAGTCCTGAAAGAGCTACTCTAAGTGGGCAAGGAGAAGGAGAGGTATATACCACTGTGGTATGTTCTTCTAATCATAAGGATTTTATAACTGATGTAAGATTAGTGGGTCAAGCCGATTCACATCCAGTACCTTATGAATTTAGAACTTCTAATCCTGGTACTTATATATTTGAAGCTGTTAACAAAACCGATGTAAGGTGTACATTTGAAATTACTTTAGCTTTTGATGTACAACCAAATGAATTGGTTTGGAACTCTGATGATATTAGCAGTAAAACTTTCGAAATAGATATACCCAAAAATACAGCATGGAGAATAACCCCGAAACCTCAGGAATAAATCAATATTACTACATGTATACTGAAACATCCACTACATCTATAGTATCTAAAGGATTTACGGTAGCTTTTGCTACAGAGTGTCTTCAATTGTTATATGACCTTCGATGGATGATCCTATTAGCATTCATATTGATAATTGCCGACTTCTGGTTTGGAATGAATGCTAGTAAGTTAAAGGGCATACCCCTTAGAAAATCCAGAGCTGGAAGAAGAACTTTTAATAAGATAATAGATTATATATGTTACTTATTAATGGGAGCAGTTCTTGGTAAGGCTATTGGAGAACCATATGGGTTAGATCCCCTAGTAGTATCTATAACCGTATTGGTAGTATGTTATGGATTCGAAGTGGATTCTATTTATGGTCATATATGTACATTACACGGAGTAGAAAAGAGCTACAGTATCTGGAAGATACTTTGGTCTATAGTAACCTTGAAGTTCAATAACTTATCTGAAGCTTTCAAGGATATGTCAGAACAATCTAGGAATTATAAACAATCTAAAAACAATAGTAACAATGAAAACGTACTTTAAATATGAGGGTTTGATTAAATCTAAGGAGGCAGCAGAAGCAATTGCTGCCCCTGTTGCTCTTGGCCCATTCTGTGGATTCGGCTCAGTTAAGGTATCTGGTAATAAGCTATCAGTTCAAGCTAAAGCAGAAAATGGTAAGGTATTCAAGAATGATGTAGCAGATAGAATTACTGCTAGATATATGGTAAAGAATTCTGAAGATGGAGAATCACCTCAGATAAACTTCGGATGTATTTCTAGGGATGGTTATATATTCATCTCTGATGATGAAGAGATAGTAGTAGATAATATCCAAGGTGCTCAAGGGGCTAATTCAGATATCTTCTTATTCGCAGTTCATCAAGAAGTATCAGAACCAATTGAAAACCCTATTACTTTCGTAGCATATTGGTCTTCATCTTATGAAAGCTTATATACTCTGTATAAACAATCACAGAATCCTTACTATCCCTTAGCAGAAGACAAAATCTCTTGGGATATAGTAAAGAATAATCCTGCTTCACATGAGAAATTAAATTATACCTATCTTAATTCTCAGGTAGAGGGTGCTTGTGAACCCTACAGAAATAGTAAGAATACCATGGTACTGATTGGAGTATATGGTTCTGGTACTGATGCTAATACGAAGGAGTCAGAAAACTATGCAATCATCCCTTATGGAGGTTGTTTCCCTCAACCACTACCCTTTAACTCAGCCTACAATGGGATCATGACCCATTCTATTCAAAGAGTAGAACATGTACTGGAAGGATTCGGAGGTAAAGATGACCAGACTAATGGTATAACTAATCTACAAGAATATCTTACTAATCTGAAGAATGAGCTTATAGAAATGATTAAAAACTCGGCTTCTTCAGTTCCCACTGGATTAATCGCTATGTTTTCAGGTACTACTCCTCCAGATGGTTGGGCATTCTGTGATGGTATGTCTGGTAGACCTAATCTATTGGGTAGATTTGTAGTAGGGTATGATCCAAGTAATCAGGATTATAATAC
>ERZ791905.862-NODE-862-length-23816-cov-7.955179_pt1 | contig 23816 bp, 23 predicted proteins | sample MGYA00510147_ERZ791905 | MGnify/ENA primary metagenome ERZ791905 (study PRJEB30046, sample SAMN00792084) | human gut metagenome | study: EMG produced TPA metagenomics assembly of the A metagenome-wide association study of gut microbiota in type 2...
GCCATAATCCCTACTACGATAACGGCATCAAGCTGATCGACTGCTATGGCGAGAAAATGCCCGAGGAGATCCTGTTGCTGGTAGAGGACTACATCGATGGCAAGCTCCACGTGTTCGACAAGGATTGGCCGGAACTGCCCTTTGCCCACCGTGAGCATATCGGCTGCACCGTGGACTATGTGGCAGGCCGTAACCGCTACATGGGCTATCTGATTAGCCTCGGAATCTACTCTTTTAAGGGCGTCAAGGTTGGTCTGGACTGCGCCAACGGCAGTTCCTGGAATATTGCCAAGTCTGTGTTCGATGCGCTGGGAGCTGATACCTACGTCATCAATGCACAGCCTAACGGTACGAATATCAATAATAACGCTGGCTCCACTCACATCGAAGGCTTGCAGAAGTTCGTGGTAGAGAAGGGGCTGGACATCGGTTTTGCCTATGACGGCGATGCTGATCGTTGCCTGTGTGTGGATGAAAAGGGCAATGTCATCACTGGCGACCATATTCTGTACATCTACGGCTGCTACATGAAGGAGCGTGGCAAGCTGCTGACCAATACCGTCGTTACCACGGTCATGTCCAACTTTGGTCTGTACAAGGCTTTTGATGAGAAGGGCATTGGTTACGCTAAGACCGCTGTGGGCGACAAGTATGTTTACGAGTATATGGCTAAGAACGGCTGCCGTATTGGTGGCGAGCAGAGCGGTCATATTATCTTCAGCAAGTACGCCAGCACCGGTGATGGTATCCTGACCAGCCTGAAGATGATGGAAGTTATGCTAGCAAAGAAGATGCCCATGAGCAAGCTGGCTGAGCCGCTGAAGATCTATCCGCAGGTGCTGGAGAACGTCTGTGTGACTGATAAGAAAGCTGCACAGGATGACGAGGCAGTGCAGGCAGCAGTCAAGGCCGTAGCTGAGGCACTGGGTGACACTGGCCGTATCCTTGTCCGTGAATCTGGTACGGAGCCTGTTGTGCGTGTGATGGTGGAAGCTCCTGACCACGACACCTGCCAGAAGTATGTAGATGAAGTTGTGGAGACCATCAAGAGCCGGGGTTACGGAGTTTGAGAGAACTGCTGAGCCAGCTCCACTGTGCTTGGATGGTTCAGCTCGGATAGAAACAATCCAATGAATAGAAAAAATCTTTCAACGATTATACTCCTGATCTTGATTATTGCTGTTTCTGTCTTGGCAGTGATGCCGGATAAAATGGTTGACCACGATTCGGGTGATATCGCCTCAGAGCTGGAAATTTCAGAATCTGTAGATGGCAATGTGACAAGCACAAGCTATGTGAATATCGAAGGTGTGGTCACAGATGCGATTGACATGGGTTATGCCACGGTGCAGAGAACTCGAAATGCAGAGGGAAGAATTATTGAGGAATTCTACCTTGACGCCGAGGAAAATCCTGTCAAACGGTATGATGACTATTGTGGTATTGCGTATGAGTATGGAAATGGCACGGTGAAGATCACCTATCTTGGTGACGATGGGATTCCCATGATGCGCAGTGCCGGATATGCTACAATAGTGCGGACAGTCGATGACAGTGGTCGAGCGATTGATGATTACTACTACGACCTCAATATGCAACCCGTCTCTTGCAACGGGTACTATGGGCAGTATAGAGAATATGATTCCAACGGTCAGAATAACAGCGTGACCTATCTTGATTGGGACGGACAGCCAGTGTGTTCCACGGTCGGTTATGCCCGTAAGAGGTATGACAGAGATGATTTGGGCACAGTAACGGCAGAGCATTATTTCGATGTACAAGGAAATCCGGCAAAGGCGCCTCTTGGACAGTACGGTGAGCGATACCAGCGAGATGAGAACGGTCAGATTATTCAGGTCACATACCTGGATGCAGACGGCAATCCAGCCCCTACAAGCGTAGGCTACACTATTCTGAAGCGCAGTTATCATCGCGATGGCACCGCGGACACTGATATGTATTTCGATGCTGATGGTAATCCGATAGCTCTATCCAAAGGACAGTATGGAATCAAGCACAGTGGTAAAGTGAGTCTGCTGCTTACTAAGAGCGGAAACATCATGCTTTGCGTGGATAACATCCTGAATGGATTTCCGGCTATGGTTGTTGTCTCTGGAGTGATAATCTGCATCTTGATGCTACTTCTGCCGAGGAAAGCAAGCATCATTCTGACAGTTGCTTATGTGATTTTCATCCTCTACGAAACGCTTATGTTTCGGGAGACAGGCGATGCAAGAACGAACTTTGTCTTATTTTCCTATGCAGATAGGTTCTTCACAGAACAAAGTGTGAGAGTCGGTGTGATCAACAATATCTGGTTATTCATACCGCTTGGAACAGGGCTGTATCGAAACATCAGGAAGAAGTGGGTGCTCCTGATTCCGCTCCTGCTCTCGATAGCGATTGAGACCACCCAATATATTACGGGACTCGGTATCGCGGAGTTCGATGATGTGTTTGGGAATACGATGGGAGGATGGATTGGTATATTGTGGTTGAAGACTATGGAATGATGTATCGCGCATCGACATGTCTGACACTTGATCAGGCAATGAATAATGCCCGCCTTCTAGTGCGCCCAGATAGAGACTGGCTCAATCCATAAAACAAAAAATGCCATGCCAACGCATGGCTACGCCGTCCATCGATGCTGCCTCTACGTGGCGGACGGCAGGCAACGGAGCGTGTCTCCGGCTAAAGCATGATTACAACTTTGAAATGGAGAGTGACACAAACAACTAGCCTTTAGAAAGGACGGTTTGAAAAGCTAAAACCCAATGAACAACTTCGGCCCGAAGCGCCCGATGTCCAAAGATGCACCGTGTGTATCAGAAGGCATTGAAAAAGCGAAGCGCGGCCGACCGAAGAAAAAGCCCGACTATGACAGAGAAAAGGAAATCGAAGCCTTTCAAGCAAGGGCGGTGGAGCTTTTCGGTGAACCCTACGACGACAGAATCGAACGATCTGAGGATGCCCCAAGTATCCGGGATGTGGCAAATGCCATGAACACAACACCGCTAAGGGTGCGGAAGATGCTGGTCACCGCAGGGGGTTACAGCACGAAGCTCAGCCGTAAGGTGCAGAGTCTGTATGAAGATGGATGCAGCATCCAGCAGATCATGGACGAAACAGGGCTGAAAAGAGCCTCTGTTCATGCGTATTTGCCGTATGTAAAGGGAAATTACAATTTGCCTGATTCGACCTTGAACGCTGAGCGCAAACGAGTCTTCCGCAAACGAATTCGTGTGTGTGAGCGACTTGGTCAAGAAATTGATTCTCCGGATGCAGAAAAGTACCTGTGGGACGCGATTATGGCATATGCCGATTATCCGTTTTTGACGGAAAAAGGCTTATCCATGAAGTACACCGTGAGGGGCGGAGAAATCTTCTTCAATCGAAAAGAGAAAAGCGTAACCAAAGCGAGTGTGATGAAAGCATTCCACCGTGCTCGGCAGCTTCAACATGAGAAGGGCTTTGTCAGTGGACCCAAGGAGCTGGGAACTTTCGGCGCGAGTTATATCTACCCAGTATTTCTTCGGATTGGCGTGTGTTCAAAGAAAATTTGAAAAAAATGGGTCAGAAATGGAATAAGGGTTTTAGTTTGACTGGCTAGATAGGAACGGAAAATAATGAGGCGTTCTGGGCTGTCTTCAGCAGTTTTGAAAGATATAAATTTCCAGAAGGGAAGGATGAGAATGAATTCAGAGGAAAAGCTGGTGGTGCGAACCAGAAAAAACAAAAGCTTCGGAAGTATCATTATGGAATATCGACAGCGCAACGGCTGGACGCAGGAGGAGCTGGCATGGCGGGTGGGCGTGACACGCGCTCAGATTGGAAGAATCGAGCGCAACCAGTGTGTGCCGACGGTGGGGACGGTTGAAAAGCTGGAACGCGCTTTGCAGCTTCCGCGTCTGACGCTCCTTGAGGTCAAGCAGAAGGAAGAAGGAAAGGTACAGGCTCGGACGGAAACGGAAGAAAAGGTTGGCCGAGCGTTTCGGGATCTGGAACGAGAACTGCTATTGAATATGAATGAAAGTGAACTTGAAAGTGTCAGCAGCGCAGTGAACGCCTTTACTGATTTGCTCAAACGGTAAAAATATTTTTGAAAAAAAGATAAGATGTTCCTAAATGGTACACGGACTGCGTTGAGGGTCAATTTAAGCTGCGGTAAAATGGAAAAGAAAACGAAAATAATTGCAAATTTTGAAGAGCTTCATTGCTGGACTGGAATTCTAAGGATGCAATTTCCCACTCCCTACGGTATTGCACTCTTAAAGGAAAATGGCCCGGAATTGTAAGCTGTTAGCTAACAATTGGAAAATTTGTTAGCTAATAACTAACAGTGAGCTTACCAGTCTGATCTGGCAGCGTATATCAGGAGACAGTACATATGGAACAGAAATCGAATCCAGAAACCGAGCTCCAAGCGGCTCATCCACAAGAGTCGACCTCCATGCAGAACAGCACCAATGTCCTGCGCCGCCATATCAAAGAAGACCCCATGAAGGAGAAATTAGCAAAATATCGGCTCTGGATGAACAGTATGCCGCATGAATATCCCATGCCATATACGCCGTATAAGATCGGGGTGTACATCCGTTATTACAACCAGACACGGTATGAGAACTATCTGGAAAAGCATCTCCAGCAGTTCATGGACGATATTGCGCTCTGCCCGCAGTGGACGCTGGTGGATTTCTATGTGGACGAAGGTCAAACGGCCCCACACATGGAGTATTCCAAAGAGTGGTGCCGATTGCTGGAAGACTGCTTTACTGGCAAAGTGGACCTTATCGTGACGCAGAAGATCAGCAATGTGTCCAGCGATTGGCACGAGATGGCTTTCATGGCGCGGATGCTTGCAGCGCAGGAACACCCGATTGGAATCTATTTCATCTCTGAAGATATTTTCACACTGGCCTCCTACTACCAGTCAGATCTGCGGGATGAAGGCCTGTTTCCGGCTGGCTGGCAGATGCTTCCGCCAGATGAACTGGATGAGCCAATGCTCTCCACAATGAAAAAGCCCGCCTTGCTGGAACAGGCAGAGCAGATGACGCTGGATGATTCAGAAGGACGGGAGTGATGCGTGTGGAAAAATCGGAACTGACGAATGCACAGAAGCAGGATCAAGTCCGCCAGCGTATTGCAAAGGCTTCCGTTGATCCCGACAAGTATGAATACATCCCGGCGAAAGAGCAGAATGACCATGTGAAGGCAAACGAGTTTCAGCGTGTTGCCATCTATGCCCGTGTCTCTACAGACAACCCCATGCAGACAACTTCCTTCGAGCTTCAGCAGAAATACTACGAAGAACTGGTCGCACAGCATCCCAAGTGGGTGCTCGTAAAAATCTATGCAGATGAGGGAAAATCCGGCACGACATTGCAGCACCGGGAAGCCTTCAAAGAGATGTTAGCAGACGCAGAAGCTGGGAAAATCGACCTCATTATTGTAAAGAATATTTCTCGCTTTGCCCGTAATGTAGTGGATTTCCTGAGCATTATCCGCAGACTGGCAGAGAAGAAAATCGGTGTGTGGTTTGAATCGGAAGCCATTTACTCTCTGAATGATGATTCACATATGGCGCTGTCCTTTCAGGCAACCATCGCAGAACAGGAATCCCGTGTGCGCAGTCGGAGCATGGAAACCTCTCTGCGGATGCGGCTGGATCACGGTCTGCCGCTGACACCGGAGCTGCTGGGCTTTGTGAAAAATGAGGACGGCAAGCTGGTTATCAACCCGGAGACCTATAAAATCCCGAAACTCATGTTCTATATGTACCTGTACGGCTATTCCACCCAGCAGATCGCGGATATTTTGACCCGGCTGTGCAAGCGGACCTACCGGGGCAATTTGAAGTGGACGGCAAGTGGTGTGGCGGCCAGTATGCGGAACGAACGGTATTGCGGAGATGTGCTGACCCGGAAGCGGTTCAGCAAGTTTGCGGCGGATGTTCACGACCAGAAGACGTTCAAGAACCGTGGCGAAAAGCCGCAGAGCCATTATCAGGATGACCATGAAGCTATCATCGACCGAAACGACTTTCTGGCAGTCCAGCGCATTATGAATAACGCCAAGTTCGGCGGAGCTTCGTTGCTGCCGGAATTGCAGGTCATCCCGGACGGCTTGCTGAAGGGATTTGTTATCGTCCACCCGAAGTGGGGCAGCTTCACCAAGGAAGATTACATCGCAGCTTGCAGGAGCGTGGACAACAGCCCGGCAGAGGAAAGCCGGTTAGAGGTGCTGGAGGGCTCCTTCAATCTGACCGATTATGAGGTGGCAGACTTCAAACTGTTTAGTGACCAGAACGTCCCAGCCATCATGCTTCACAAGGATAGTATTGCTTTCAGTGTGGCAGGCATCCGGGAAATGGATCTGAACGATAATTATGTGGAATTGCTGGTGCATCCGCTGCGGAAAGAGATCGCCGTGCGCCCCACGACCAAGGAGAACCGCTGTGCCATCCAGTGGGCAAATGGCGTCCGGGGCTATCGCCGTTCCCGTTCGGTAGCCGCCAAGGCCTATATCCAGACCTTGTATCAAATCTTCGGCTGGGAGCAGGACAACAACTATAAGCTCTATGGTCGTATCTACCGGGATGGGCAGGATGCCGCCTGCATCTATGCCGGGACCAATGCCAGCGTGTACATCAAAGATAATGAGGTCACCGTGGAGGATGCCACGGGGCAGAACATCTGCCGACAGGGCAAACGTATCCGTGGCGTAGTGGGGGACTTCGGGCAGGGCGTCGGCAATGGGTATTATGTAGAAAAGAGCATGACTGAGCTTCGGAATCTGACCCGACAGGAGTGGCAGACTCGGCTTGCCGGACAGATGGTCAACACCGGAACGGAGCTTCAGGTCACATCGTATGAAGAATTGCGCAGTTTCATTCAGGAAGAACTGGGAGAGCTGTTTGAGGAGGATGCACCGAAATGATGGAAGAGAATACCTCACAGATGTGCCTGCTGCCGGACACGGCGGCAGTGATGGAGAATGCCGTGCAGACCGCCATGCTGGGAGAAGATGAAATTGACCTCGGCGAATATGAGATCGTGCGCCCGGAGTTCTTTGCACACATCAAGGAACCGGCACTGACGGTCAACGTGGACAAGATCGGTGTGAACACTGCCTGTGTCCGCCTGATGCCGGATGTGGAATATGTGCAGATCCTCGTCAACCGCAAGGAAAAGAAGTTGCTGCTCAAGCCCTGCGATGAAATCGAGATCACAGGCTATCGCTGGGGACGAACAAAGGATGGAAAGCGGTATCCCTCCCAGCGGACTGGGGAACCTTTCGTGCTGACCCTGTGCAAGATCATGGACTGGAACCCGGACTATCGGTATAAGGTGCTGGGCAAAATGGTGCGGGCCAATGGACAAGCCCTGATTGCCTTTGACCTGACATCCAGTGAGTGCTTCCCCAAGGTGGTCAACCGGGATGGAAAGAAGGTCAGCAACCGACAGTCCATCTTTGCCGAACAGTGGAGCGGCCGATTTGGTCCGACTTATTCCGAGAGCCGCCGGAGTCTGGAAGTCAAGAAGTTTGAGGATTATACGGTCATCACGGTGAACGGAAAGAAAGCAGAAGTGCAGCCAAAGCAGGAAGCGCAGGGGATGACCCATGAGCGCTGAGTTGGAACTGAGACTTCGGCTGGACACCAAGTATAACCGCATCTACATGCACAGGTCAACGCTGAAAGCCATCGGAAATCCGGCGTTTGTGGCATTGGGCATCCATCCGAAAAGCCGGAAACTGGTGGTGCTGCCTTCGGTGGCGGATGCGCCAGATGCTATCCGAATCCGATATGCCGAGGACAATACCTGCTGCATCCACAGCAAGCCATTGCTGGACGGCATCCGGACAGTGGCACCGCAGTTTGACCAGCCAAGGTCGTATCTGCTCCGAGGAAAATTGCTGGCCGGACAGCTTGCGGCGGCCTTTGATATGAACGAAGCCGAAACCATTACAGAAGCGGAATGAGGGAGAAGCAAATGAAGAAGGTGCTGCAAATTGATCCGGAATTCAAGCGGCTCAGTGTTCCGCTGTCGGCGGAAGAACAGCGCAGACTGGAAAACAGCCTGATCCGGGAGGGCTGCAAGGAACCCATCACCGTGTGGCATGGCTGCATTCTGGACGGATATAAGCGGTATGAAATCTGCAGTTATGAGGAAATCGAGTTTGAAGTTCAGGAGATGGATTTTCCGACGAGGGAGGAAGCTGTGTTCTGGGCGGCACGGATGAAAATCGCTTCTGTACCCAGGGAAAGCCCAATTTACAGATACCTTGCGGGAAAAGTATATTTGAACACAAAGGCACTGATTCGCAAACATAAATGGGCAGCTGTTTCAGAATCGGAAGGGATTAATCTGTCGGTCAAGGATTGTGGAGGAAGAATAGCTGAACTGGTGGCGCGGATAATTAAGAGCAACCGCACCGTAATAAGTCGATTTGCACGGTATGCAAAAGATATGGATGAGATTGCAGACAAAGATACGACGTTATTTGACGCAGCCATATCTGGAAAAATTGAAATCACCTACGCAAAAGCGACTAAAATGGCAGAAATGGACAGCGTGAGGCTGGCCAACGTCCGTCGCAGACTGCTGCACGAAAAAGATGTAAAGATGCGCCAGCACAAACCTCGTCCCAAAGAAGAGAAGAAGCCGGAACCGACGCCGGTCGCGCCACTGGAGATGGGTATCAAGGAGATGCCTGCCTTTGACCCGGACATGGAGTTTCGTGGCCTGATGCTGACCATTCCCACATGGATGAACGCCATTGCCCGCGCACGGGGCAAGAGCAACATCGAACTGGTATCCGACTCGACGAAAAATCAGCTTGCCAATACCCTGCGCAAGCTGGAAGAACAAATCACACAGACGCTGGAGGTGATCGAACAATGAGTGAAGAACTGCTGACGGAAGCCCAAAGACGTTGCATTCCGAATGTGTCCTTTGAGCTAATCCCCATCCGAAATCTGGTCTCCAACCAGGACTACCAGCGCCCGTTGTCCGAGAACCATATCCGCAAAGCTCTGGAAGAATTCGACGTCTACCAGATCAACCCGGTCAAGGTGAGCCGTCGCGACGGCATCAATTATGTGTTCGATGGCCAGCATACCATTGAAATCATCGCCAGTGAATCCGGCTCCCGTGATACCCCTGTGTGGTGCATGATCTATGATGACCTCAAATACCGGGAAGAAGCACATATCTTTGCAGACCAGCAAAAACATGTAAAAGCACTTTCCTCTTACGAAACCTTCAAGGCGCACATTGAAGCAGATGACCCAAAACAGAAGATGATCGAAGCCATTGTGCAGTCGTATGGACTGGCAATTACCTCGACCAAAACAAAAAACGGTATCAGTGCGGTTTCTACACTGGAGCGCATCTATGACAAATACGGGCAGGCTGTTCTGGACAGAACGCTCCGTCTGGCAGCAGCAACATGGGAGGGTGAAAACAACTCCTTCTCCGGCAACATCCTGATGGGTATTGCCCGCATCGTTGTGGCGTATGGGGATACTGTCCGGGACGATGTGTTCAAAGACCATGTGGGTCGAGTGTCGGTGAAGGCAATTATTCGTGCGGCAAAGGAGCGGCGGCCGGGTGCTTTAGGCTATTCCGAAGCGATGATCCTTGAGTATAACAAAAAGAGTAAATTCCGCCTTTCACTGAAAACGCTCTATGGTGGGAAGCCGATGAGCGGCGAGGATGATTTCGGGGAAGAGTAAAGTAACAGTACACTTTTGGGATGGGAGATGAATCGCAATGTCTGGTTATGACGAGATCGGCGCAGGCTGCTTTGCAGATGGGTATATTGCAGCAGGCGGAACAAGGGATAAGGAGCTGTGCGCCCTTTTAATGGAAGAATTCAAACTGGATAAAAAGACAGCCAAATGGCATATTGCAGAGGCTTGGAAAAGAAGTACGGAAAAGATAGAAAAGCAAATGCAGGCTTATAAATATGTAATGCGTGAGCCAAAAGTGGAAAATAAGTATGATCTTACATTGTCGCAAATCAAAAAGTTTCGCATTGCAGACCGCAGCAAAATCAAAGAAAAACCGTTCTGGCGCAATGAGCAGATCTGCGCGTGGTGTCTGTCTGGACACGCCGGCACGAGGGATGATGAAAAATTCGGCACAGATGATGAATATTGGATGGGTTTCTATGATGAGGATGCGCCGAGTTATGCAGGTAAATTTCGATTCGATTTTTCCACCTATGGCGGAATGTGCGGCTATCATTTTGAGAAATTTTTCGTACCGGGAACCATCAAGTGTGAAAATGACCTGAGAATACAGGAGCTTTTCCTGGAGCGCATCAACTGGCTGCTGGACGAAGGAATACTAAAGAACCCCTGAACGGTGCCAAGGGAGAAGACCATGGAAAATGAAAAGTATATATGTCTCCCGACTCTGATGGAAGATGAATTTCTCGAGAATATTGAATCTGAAAACTTCTTCCGGCGTTTTGGTAATCCTGCCATGATCCGAACAAAAGAGGGGGAAAGTATCATCGTGCTGAGCGCCGAATTGTACGATCGCATGGCAGAACTATGTGGCTTTCCCGGTACAAAGGAGATGACCCGAAATGAACCGCGAACTTGACGGCTGCTATTTCCGTATTGTGCGGGACGGTGTGGGGCAGAGCGTATGCTTTACAGACTTGACCAAAGCAGAACGGGATATACTGCTGGCAGATAAAGACACACAATTTCTGAAAAATCTCTGCTGCTATCTGGCAGACCGAATTTTAGAGCTGGGTGACATCATCGATGAACAGGTGCAGCAGCTTGAAGGCGGGGAAAATAAATGAATGCTTTTGATGTGGATGAATGGATCGAGGTCATGCATTGGCGAACTAGAACTCTGAATGCCCAAAGCCAGACTGCGCTTATGCAGCTTTTTGACCTGACTGAGCAGATTGCGCCCATGGGGAGGGATAACCGCCGCGAGTTCTGGCTGAAAGCAAAGTGCGGCAGTCTGGCAGAGTTTTGCGCCCATGTGGAAGATGAGCTGTCAGAACAGGAAGCCCGTGCATGGATGCAGTCGGAATATCCGAATGAAGAATGCTGGTACAAGTTCGTATCCATACACCACAATGCCAGCCGCAAGGGTGGATTTTACGGCTTTTTTCTGAATGGAAAATGCGTCCTGACGATGAATGACCCAAATGAAGAAGGATGGCCATCTGACGCGACCGAGCTTATCGAATGGTTGATCGCAGAGACCAAAGCAGTGTTGGAAAAGCTGCGTATTGGTACATATAATGAAGAAATCCAGAAAACTCTGCCGAACCGCTATCAATACGGCGTGATCTCACGCAGGGATTATTGGAATATCTATCCGGAGGAACGTGCGGATTACCGCAGCGCATTTTCGGAGGAGCAGATAGCCAGCTTTCTATCGTGTAAAAATGAGCTTGATGCGGAAGTGCCGCAACACTGTCTGCCTGAAATGACTGCCCGGAAATTCTATGAGGCGTGCGCAGTCTGCTACCGGGCGATAGAAATGGAACCACGTAATTATTTCCCTTTCAAGGATACAGAGCCGGAACACCTGCACTACAACGGAACAACGCCCAAAGAGCTGTATTATATGTTTGCAGATGGCCGGGATGATGGTCTGCGCAATGTGCCGCTAGATGATGCCGCGGCCTTTGCAGATTGGAAAAATAAAAGAGGCCCGCATTACGAATTCAATGGCCGCCATCCATGGGAGATCGTTCCATCCAGCTCTACGGAATACAGCCTGCACTTGTATGTATTCCGTTCGGAAGCCGGATACTATTTTTCGCTGTCTGGCAGTGCATTCCATCGCAGCAAGGACACCATTCGCAGCTTTCTTGCCCTGCGCGATGCGGGTTTTCCTATTAAGCTGTATGAAGGCACCAGAATGCTTGCGCGGCTGGAAGAAACAGATTGGATCGGTATTGTGCCGCAGGGCAGACCGACTGATTATGTACATCAAATTATGCAGTACGATATTCTGGATGCCGTGCATTTATCCGATGGGGATAAGCCGGAATTGGTTGCGGCAAAAGCGGTCTGGCAGCCGGAGACAGAATGCAGATTGTTGTGAATGACTTTCCATCGTGCGCATCCTGAATTTCAAAGAGGTGCGGAAAATGTTTTTAACCCAATTGTACACGGAAATATGTGGAATCACAAGGCGGTGAGGATATGATTTTTATCACAGGGGATACTCATGGAGATTTTGGCAGGGTTGCGGAATTCTGTGAGCGGATACCGACAGAAAAAGAGGATGTTCTGATCATCCTTGGCGATGCCGGAATCAATTATTATGGCGGCGAGCATGACCAGATGACAAAAGAATTTCTGGAATCCCTGCCGCTCACCATCTTTGCCATCCACGGGAACCATGAAATGCGGCCGCAGTCGATCCCGACATACCACGAAGTAGAATGGTGCGGCGGAACGGTGTTTGTGGAGGACAAATATCCGCATATCCTTTTTGCCAAAGATGGAGAATTGTATAAAATCGGCGGGCAGCGGACTTTTGTGGTCGGCGGTGCATACAGCGTGGACAAGGCGTACCGACTTCTGCATGGGTATGGTTGGTGGCCGGACGAGCAGCCATCGGATGAAATCAAGCGCAGGGTGGAGGAAAAGCTGGAACAGCTCCACTGGGATGTGGATGTAGTCCTGACCCATACGGCTCCGCTACGGTATGAGCCTGTTGAAGTGTTCCTGCCCGGCCTCAACCAGAGCATGGTGGATAAATCGACCGAACGTTGGCTTGGCGAAATTGAAGAAAAACTTCACTATGAAAAGTGGTACTGCGGTCATTACCACACGGCTAAGAAAATCGATAAGGTCGAGTTCATGTTCGATAATTTTGACGAGTTTCTGGTGAATGACAGCGATTACTGGGAAAATTACAACTGGTGCTATGAATGCAGGGAAAATGGGGATGACTTCCAGTTGGATGAGAACGGGAAACTGGTAAGCAGATGTCCAGCCTGTTCTTTGAAGCCGCATGGGGACGACAAGTGACGCAAAAACGGATGATAGGAACACGGAAACCGAAAGTAAAACAGAAAAGAAGGTGTAATTGTGGGACGGAAAGATAATATTGAGACTTTTGAGGATACACAGCGGTTTTATAAAACCAACCAGCGTTTAATGGAAGCGGTGGCGAAATCCTCCAGAGGACAGCAGGTGATTCATAGTAGGTTGCAGTACATTGGGTTTGTTGACCGCACCTATGCTCACCCTGCAAAAATTGTTGTGAGTCCAAAGCGCACTTTGGAGGCTGCGGCACCGTATGCCTATGCCGGAAAGAAAGTCTGCATCCTGAACTTTGCCTCTGCGACTAATCCGGGCGGCGGCGTGACCAGAGGATCTTCCGCACAGGAAGAAGCCATTTGCCGCTGCTCGACGCTGTTTCCCAATTTGAACGAGCAGGAAACCTGGAATGTTTTCTACGAGCCGCACCGCCGCCAGCATGACCCGCTGCATAACGATGACAGCATTTATACGCCGGGTGTAATGGTTTTCAAGAGCGATACGGATTACCCTCAACTGCTGCCGGAAGAAAAATGGTATTCCGTTAATGTGGTGACCTGCGCGGCGCCGAACCTGCGGGAAAAACCGAGCAACAGCATGAACTCCGGGGATGGAGACGCTGCCGTGCATATCAGCCGGGAGGAGCTTCAAGCTCTGCATGAAAAGCAGATGCGGAAAGTGCTGGAAATTGCAGCTTGCAAAGGAAACGAGGTCGTCATCCTTGGCGCATTCGGTTGCGGTGCGTTCCGGAATCCGCCAATGGTTGTGGCACAGGCGATGAAAACAGTGGTGCAGGAATATCGGAAAAACTTTGAAACCATCGAATTTGCGATTTATTGCTCTCCGAGAGATGATGCGAATTATCGGGTGTTCCAGAGTGTGCTGGGTGGCTTGTAAAAGCTGAATATGGTCGGTGCGGAGACCTTAAACCCGCACGAGCGCAGGGGAAAGCTGCGTAAAAGCCAGGAGATGCGGCGTACCTTGGGGTGCGCCGTTCTCCGTATATTATAACATAATTATCGAGAAAATAATGAAAATAAATGATTTATTTGATCAGCGCGGTTTTGTTGCGGTGAAGTTGAAAAACTGCATTCGAGAACGTGGCTTTACAAAGGTGTCCTTTGCAAGAAAAGCTGGTATTTCAAGACCCATGCTGGATGAGCTCTTGGAGGGAAGTGTTGATAATGAACGTGTGTTCGATGATAGCATTTCAAGAGCTTTGGATGCTTTAAATATTTCAGAAGATGACTGGGCCTGTTTTGTGCCAAAGCATAAATCGACGGACACCGTGTGCAGAGAGAGCGTGCCAAAAGACTATCGGATGAGCGAAAATGCCCAAAAGCAGTACGGCTTGCTCATGGACATTCTTGAACTTTGCGAAATCTATTATTAAGGAATTGACAGGAGGCAGGCATGAGGTACTACATAGCAGACTGTCACTTTTATCACAAAAATCTGCTGACGGAAATGGATAACCGCGGGTTTGAATCTGTGGCGCAGATGAACGAAGTGATGATAGAAAAGTGGAATAAAAAGGTCCACGCCCATGATGAGGTCGTAATCCTTGGTGACCTGTCTCTTGGCTATGGAAAGGAAACCAACGAAATACTGTGTCGGCTGAAGGGGCGGCTCTGCTTGATCCGAGGCAATCACGATGAGAGGTACTTAAGGGACAGGGATTTTGACGCATCCCGGTTTGAATGGGTCAAGGACTATGCAGAGATCCATGACAATAAGCGAAAAATCGTGTTAATGCACTATCCGATTTTTTGCTATAACGGTCAGTTCCGGCGTGGAGCAGACGGGACACCGCTGACCTACATGCTACATGGGCACATTCATAAAACCCCTGACCAGGAGCTGGTGGACAGGTTTTGTGCAGAAACCAGAGCTACACCGGCGCAAGACTGCGCATCAGGAAGAAGCGAAACCGGTGCCCTGCCAGATGATCAACTGCTTCTGCATGTATTCGGATTACACGCCGCTGACACTGGAAGAATGGGTGGAGTGCGAGTAAAGACGGTGCAACAAAGCTGATTGCGGCTAATGTGTGGAACGGAAATTGAAATATAAACAAGATTATTGAATTTAATATTCGATTTTCAAAATTCGTGTTGCTATTTTCCGAAGAAGTTGGTATACTAAAATCGGAGGTGGTATCTGTGAGCGAAATGCCGATTGTTCGGATTCAACGGGCTGCTATCAGAAATTTCAGAAATGTGGAATCCGGAGAAATTCGTTTTCCCTGCAATTATGGTGAAGATATTTTTGCGCCCAAAGCAGATGTCCTTGGAATTTATGGTCAGAATGGATCGGGTAAGACTACGTTTATTGATGCGCTGGAGATTTTGAAGACGCTGCTGTGCGGTCAGAAGGTAGGAACTGAATTGTCTGACTGCATTTCCTATGGAAAGGAGCAAGCAGAGCTGCAATTTGAGTTTAGTATTCTCAAACTGGACAAAGGTAGTGTGTCTTACAGACGACGGCTTATCTATTCTGCTATTCTAAGCAGAGACACGATTGATGAAACTGTCAAGTGTGTTACGCCCAGCAGTGCTCCGGAAAAGACCTCTCGAATTAAGACTATTTTTGAGTGTACACATGAGGCGGAGAACGCCGTGTTCCTGCCGCAGGTTAAATTGGATTCTTTATTTGGTACAAAACAGAGTGCAAAGGTGAATGAGCTTCGTGTCACTAAACTGTTGTGCCAAAAGGAGCATCGTTCCTTTTTGTTCTCTCCTGAATTTTTAAAGATGCTCCACGATGCCGCACAGAAAAGCGATGATGATGTTGAACCGTTATTTGAAATCGCATATTTTGCAAAGACGTCTTTCTTTGTTATTCTAAACCGCAACAATGGCCTTATTTCGTTGGATGCAGCAATTCCTGTCAATTTCAGAACAGAAACGGCAGGTGGTATGTTTACGCTGCCAATTGACCGGCCGACGACGATTCCGAGTAATCTCTTGGAGATTGTCCGACAGGTTATATCGACTATCAGTATGGTTCTCTGCAAAATCATTCCGGGTGTGAAATTGACACTTGTAGAACTTGGTACGGAGCTGATGGAAGATGGAAATCAGGGTACAAAAATTCAGCTGGCGCGCGAGCTTCTCTGTGCGAATGGAGAAACGCATCGACTGCCTTTGAAGTACGAATCTGAAGGCATTAAGAAAATCACGTCCATCTTGCATTTGCTGATTGCGGCATATAATAATCCATCCATTACACTTGCGATTGATGAATTGGATTCTGGCATCTATGAGTATCTGCTTGGAGAATTGCTGCGCATTATCCAAAATTCGGGCAAGGGACAATTGATTTTTACTTCCCATAATCTTTATCCGCTGGAAACATTGGATAGCGATTCTATTGTTTTTACAACGACAAAAAATGATGACCGTTATACACGCATCAGAAGCGTGAGAGCCACGAATAATCTTCGTTCTATGTACCTGCGTGAAGTAATCCTTGGGAGCGATAATGACGCAGCACTGTATGAGGAAACCAATGTGTCTGAAATTGCCCACGCAATGAGAGTTGTTGGTAAGCGTATGGAGAATATCTCTATAAAAGAGGAAACGTCCTCGGAGGTGTCTCATGGCTAAAAAGAGGGTTATGCTCTTTATTGTAGAGGGTCCAACTGATGAAACCAGCCTCTCCACAGTTCTGAACCGTATTTTTTCATCCTCAACAGTGAAATTTCAAGTTGTTCACGGTGATGTGTTGACTCGTGACTTTACGTCATCGGATAAAATTGTGACCGCAGTATGGGAGCAAGTCAAAGCCTTTATGGGTGAAATCTATAAGAAGAGTGACATTTGCCGCATCGTTCACCTTACCGACATGGATGGCGTTTTTGTTCTTGATGATGCAGTTGTAGAGGATAATGCGATGGCAGATGGTGCTCCACCACTTTACACAGAAACTCAAATTCAAACACCAAACCGTGTAGGCATTTTGGATCGGAATAAGAGAAAGCGGAAGAATGTCGACCGACTTTCTGTTTGCCCTAGAATCGCAGGCATTCCATATAGTATGTACTATTTTTCCTTGAATCTTGATCATGTCCTTCATGGGAAAACGAACATTTCTGCATAGGAAAAGGTTCAATGTGCCGAGGAATTTGATTTGAAGTACGGGGATGATCCAGATGGTTTTACTCTTTTCATGAAAGGATCATCTTTCTCCGTATGTGATGATTACCGTAGCTCTTGGGCGTTCATCAAAACGGGGCTGCACTCATTAGAGAGATACAGTAATTTTGGCATAGAACTGCCACCTGTGGAAATCAAAGAGGCTGAAACCACCGAGTGAATTTCTTGGAATGAGTAAAATTTCAAGCCTGAAACACCTCGTTTAAAATTGGGGCACAGATACCGATTATTAGCAAGTGTTTTGAAAAAACTTGTTTCAGATTGATGATTATGGTGCGCTGCGGAAAAGTGCCCATCAGGAAGAAGCCAAGCTGATATCTTCCCTGGTATATGGCGATTTTCTTTAAGCAGGAGCAACTCTCCGAAGGATTGACTTATGAAGTGGATTTAAGTGGACTTTGAGTGCATATAAGGGATTCATTGAAGTGGAGACAATCAAATGCATAAAAAAGCTGATTCTGTAAATATCTGGAGCAGATATCTTAAAGGAACGCCTGCCCGGGAAATATATACTCGGTACAAGAAAGCACTTTCTGAAGAAAGTAAAGCAATGCGGTTTTCACAAAAGATGGAGTTCTATTTGATGGCAAAGGATGACGATGAGTTGATGGCTGCAATAGCATGTTTTACGCCGCCTCAAATGGACACTGTCTTAAGAGGGTTGCACAAAATATTTTGTAATGATCCAACAATTGTAGCAGATATGAAGAATGTACACCAAGAAAAAATGAACGCATTTCTAAAAAAGACAGTTCAGTATTGGAGAGCAGTAGAAGACGAAAAAGTCAATGAGGCGATTGGAGGTTTTACGAATTTTGAAAAGATCACATTGCTTCGGGTGCTCCATAAGCAGTGTATCTCTAGCAGGCTATAGCTTCATTGCAAGTATTTAGTCGAAAGGAAGTGAGAGTATGATTGTAGCAGAATTAAAAATTTATGACTTTCGTCAGTTCGAATCGGTGAACAACAAGCCTGGATTACAAATTTCTTTTCACAAGGGATTAAACGCGCTGATTGGCGAAAACGATTCGGGAAAAACCGCCGTAATTGACGCATTAAAATTAGTCTTATTGACACAGAGCAATGAGTATATCCGGCCGTCAGATGAGGATTTTTATAAGCCTGTTGGCGAAGATGCGTGCTCAGAGTTCAAGATCGATTGTACGATTTCAGATTTTACACAGAACGAAGCAAAGAACTTTATCGAATATCTTTCATTCAACCAAACGGAGAATGGCATTGAATATACGCTTGAACTTCATTATCGCGCATGGAAAGAAGGACATAAAATTTATCAGGAATTGCGTGTGGGCGATATAGACGATGGAATTTCGATTGATGGAAAAGCAAGAGAATTGCTGAAGGCTGTTTATTTGAAACCGCTCCGTGATGCCGAACGGGAAATGAGATCCGGACGTGGTTCCAGAATCTCGCAAATACTTCTAAATCACCCTGTTTTCAAAGATAAAAAAGAACATGCGGTTCTCGATATTTTTCGAGATGCGAACAAACGCATTGAGGATTATTTTATAGGTGATACGGATGGGAAACGCATTCTCCAGACGATCCGTAGTAATTTAGAGTCGTTTAGTGATAAAGGCCAAGCCAGTGATGCAGAATTAAAAACCTCGGATATTCAGCTAAAAGCTATACTGGAGTCCCTGTCATTGAATGCTCCTGAGATCAACCCCGGGCTTGGGGAATTGAATCTGCTATTTATTGCGGCGGAGTTGTTGCTCCTTAAGGATGATACAGATGGTGGCCTGAAACTGGCTCTAATCGAAGAATTGGAAGCCCATTTGCATCCGCAAGCGCAACTCCGGCTAATCAGTTATCTCCAGAATGAATATAACGAGAACGATGTTCAAATTATAATATCCACACATAGCCCTATTCTGGCATCAAAAATCAACCTCAAGAATTTGATTTTAATGAAAAATGCCACTGGATATGATTTGGCAGAGGGGCGAACAGGGCTACAAAGGGGTGATTACCTGTTTCTCCAGCGTTTTCTCGACTCGACAAAAGCTAATTTGTTTTTTGCTAAAGGTATCATAATGGTCGAAGGCGATGCAGAGAATATTTTGATACCTGTCATTGCAGATATTCTAGGCTATCCATTGGAAAAATACGGTATATCTATTGTAAATGTTGGAAGCACGGCTTTTCTTCGATATAGTAGAATTATGGAGAGAAAAGACGGTGCAGATATTGGAATACCGGTTTCCGTAGTAACGGATTGTGATGTAAAACCGGAGTATATTATCAATCTGGTAACACACAATAAGGAATTCAACGAAAAAGAAACTCAATCTGTACAGAAGCAAGAAGAAAAAAATAGTAAGTATACAACTGGGTCTATCCGAGGATTTACTTCACCTCGATGGACGCTGGAGTATTGCATCGCCCTGAGCAGCCTTTCGGATGTTTTCCATAAGGCGGTTCATTACGGGAAGAAAATTCTGAATGCGCAGGAGCATATTTCGCTGACTGATGCCAAGATTGATGAAGCAAATCGTGACGCCGAAGCAGAAGCACAGGCGTGGAAGGGATTCTCCGCTGCTGAGAGGGCATACCATATTTATGATTTAATGCTTAATGGCGATGGAAAAAGCAGCCTGAAAGCGATCGTTGCCCAGTGCTTAGCTTCGCTTTTGCGTTGGGAAGTATCAATAATTCCAGATGGGTTGACGCAAGAAAAGATGTTTGATCTCGACTTGTATGGATTCAAAATCGACGAAAGTAAAGAGGCAGCATTGAAATCTGCAATAGAGAATGATCCATTTTTAAGTTATATTGTGAATGCCATCAAATATGCAGCAGGAGAAACGGTGTAGATAGGAGGATTTTATGATGGAATGGCAGATTTCCGACCAAGATATTCAAGCCGTAGAAGAAATCCTTTTGCCGCATGGCGCACAGTTTCCGGAAGATGCAAGGAACGTTATACGTTGTTGGCATTCAACTAATGTAGCAGCCTGTCCCGGCAGCGGAAAGACAACGGTTCTTCTCGCAAAACTGAAATTGTTAGCGGATCGAATGCCGCTCGAAAACGGTGCAGGAATCTGTGTGCTTTCTCATACAAATGTCGCCGTCAATGAGATCAAAAACCGGCTTTCCGATTACGTGGACAGGCTTCTCAGCTATCCAAATTATATAGGTACCATCCAGTCGTTTATTGACCGATTTGTGACGATGCCATACCTAAGAAATGTTTCTGGACGAAATGTGCAGGTCGTTGATGGTTTCACTTACGCTCAGCATATGCTGAGCAAAATTGAATGTAATAAGAAGTATTCTGCATTAAAATATATAATCGAATTAAACTTCAAGCCTGGAAATCAATTTAAAACAAAAATAGATTATATACAGGCATTGTACATACGAGGAGATGGAGACCTTTGTATAGGGAAACAGCACAAATCGTTAGCGAGTGCTAAAAAACTTTCTGCTGAACAGTACAAAAAGCTGTTGATAGATATTCTCAAAGAAGAGGGCATAATACGGTATCAAGATGCCTATACATGTGCCCAAATTGCCATTGATAAATTACCAACAGAATATACAGACTTCTTTTCATCACGATTTCAGTATGTGTTTGTTGATGAGTATCAAGACTGCAATAATATTCAGAGACAAGCAATAGATTCAATATTTGATTCTACAAAATGTGTGGTATTTAAGATTGGGGATTCAGATCAAGCAATCTATAATTCGGAAGAAGATACAACGCCAGACTGGGTGCCTCAATCGGGTTTCTTATCACTGATGACTTCTTGTAGATTTAGTCAAGAAATTGCTGATGTGGTTTGCAAGTTGAAGAGAGATGATAAAGGCATCGTGACACTTGTCGGAGAAACGGGCGTTAAACCAGTGTTGCTTATTTTTTCTCCTGAGAAAATTGACAAAGTTATCACTGGATTCATCTCTGCGTTGGAGGCCTATGGCCTTTCTGACAAAAATGGGATATACAAAGCTATTGGTGCAATCAGAAGTGAGAATGCGTCTGGGTTGAAAATTGGCAGCTATTGGTCTGAATTTGATGGAACGGCAAAAAAGAAAAGCGAGTATAATTATTGGACGTTGGTGGACGAGATTGTTCGATCTTTATCTAACGGAAAATTATACAAGACAGAACAAATCGTGCGTAAACTGTTGTGTCGAGTATTTCACTATACTGGAATAAGGAATCCCACATCAGGGAAAGATTATACTCCAGCAACAATCAAAAAAGTTCTCGAAGATAAATACAGAGAGCCGTATCGTCAATGGATGTATGAAATGTCGACTTTGCAAAAAAATGATAGACAAGCAGTAAATCAAGTGGTGAGAAAAAAGATAAACGAATTACTGAAAATCAACAATCCAGAGACAACTGATATATTTGCTGACCTTCCAGAGCACTTTCTTGACGAGTCTGCTGTTATAAGCCATACAAATTTGCTTGAAAAAAACGTATTGATTGATCCAACTAGAGGACGTCGGATTGTGTTTGACACCATTCACGGAGTCAAAGGTGAAACACACGATGCTACTCTGTATCTTGAGACTGATAGAAAAGGAGCATCGGATTTAAGCCGAATTCTCCACTGTTTTGGTGTTGGAAAACAAGGAAATTCTACACTATATGATTATAGTCGCAAACTGGCCTATGTTGGTATGAGCAGACCTAAAAAGCTGCTGTGCGTGGCAATGCAGGCGAAGACGTACGAAAAAGCTAAAAAAGTGTTTGAACATGAATGGGAAATCATTGATTTGCGAGATGGAACTGAAGCTTAAGAGTTAATGAGATTGGTTTTGTTACAAAAGGAACTTGCTATATTTGAAGATTTCATAAGTGAAAAAATGAACTGGATGAATTTATGATAAAAATTTGAAAGCTTCAAAAATATTTTTGCATTTTGTGGCACGTTTAGTTGAATAATAAAACGAAAGTGTGTAATAAACAGGACTTCTTTGAATGGATAAAAGTGACTGAAACACATCCGAATAAGTATTACTTTGAGCGAATTGATGTATTTGATAATGCGTTGGTTCGCTCTTTTTCGCCCCCGCCGGGGCCGGGGTCACTTCTCTACAGTGAAGTCACACGGAGACCGGTGGCCCCTTTCGTGTGAAAAAACGCAAAATTCATAGGCCGGGGGTCCCGGCTATATCGGCGCAAAATGAACAAGGTGAATGCAGAGGCATCGGGGTTTTGGCTCCGGTGCCTTTCATTTTCCCCGAAATGAACCAAAGCGTGTGAAAAACCTTGCAATACAGAACTTTTCATACGCTTTAGCTTGTTCCGGGAGGAACAGAGGCAGTCGAAAATCGGACGCCGCAAAAACAATGTAACCCGGCGGGGCAGGTCCGATTTTCACTTTGCCTCTTTTCGTATGCTTTTTGAGATTTTTCACTGAAAACGCCACAGAAACGGCGAAAAATGAGGGGCAGGTGAGGACAGATGCAGGATTACACAGCGGAAATGGTCAAGGACATGGCGTTTGCCTTCTGTCCGCAGTGCGGAACTGCCATCGTTCCGAACCACCGGGGCAGACCACGAAAGTTCTGCTCCCCGGAATGCCGCTCCAAGTGGAACAACACCCATCCGCGACCGCAGAACTGGAAGACCGTGCGGTCAAAGGTCTGCCCGGTGTGCGGCAGGGAGTTTTCCTACCGTCACCAGTACGGGCTTCCGAGAAAATATTGCAGCCGTGCCTGTGCCAACAAGGGCAGGGCGAAAGGAGAACGCAGCGATGGAGAATAAGACAATCGGCGTGTTCCCGATGTTCAACACCGGGGACATCTGCGTACATGAGATTGACCATGCAGAGGACAGGGTCTTTGCCTCCATGAACGGGGAGAACCCGGAGTGGTATCCGATTACGGAAAAGCCGCAGTCGGAGATGGGCGGGGATGGCGATGAGATGGAGTCGGGCTTTTTGTTCGGCTCCTTTTTTGTGCCGTTCTCTAAGATCATGCGCGTGTGAAGGAGGACTACATGAAAGCAACAGCTGAACTGAAAATGCTGCCGGTGTCCGTACTCAAGCCAGCCGCATACAATCCCCGGAAAAAACTGAAGCCGGGGGATACTTCGCCGACAACTGGCATTGGCAAAAAAGTATAGATCCGTACACGGAGAAAAACTCATATGCATTCAAGGTGATTGCATTCTATATGATCGCAAGGATTTTTCTGAGCGAATGTTGCACAGATTTGAAGATGGCGAATTCTATATTCCGTCTGGCTATGATATGCCTACGATATGGGCAGGGTCATCATCCGGTCTTTTTCAACGATTTCCTCATGGACTGGTTGAAAATGATGAAGCCCCGCGTGGCGGTCACGACCTATGCAAACTACGAGATCGTGCTCACGCGCCGCAGATAAAAAAGAAAACTCCCCCAGACAAGCTGAGGGAGCTTCTTTTTTATGCCGGTGGTGGGGGTCTCCCGCGCACTGAGCGACAGCCCGCAGGGCTGATCGCTCGCCCTGCAAAGCAGGGCCGTGCTGTTCGACCCGCTCACACGCCGCAGATAAAAAAGAAAACTCCCCCAGACAAGCTGGGGAAGTTCTCTTTTTTATGCCGGTGGTGGGGGTCGAACCCACACGTGTTATTAGCACAAGGGATTTTGAGT